>Ga0070682_100000017_pt1 | contig 235228 bp, 225 predicted proteins | sample KBSC63LmetaG_FD_64668 | JGI IMG/M metagenome (GOLD analysis project Ga0070682, IMG submission 64668) | Corn rhizosphere microbial communities from Kellogg Biological Station, Michigan, USA - KBS C6-3L metaG | ecosystem: Host-associated > Plants > Roots > Rhizosphere | place: USA: Michigan...
GCCCGCCGACCCCCGAGTCGAACATCGCGATCGGGAGCGATGCGTCGAGCGGACCGGTGCCGGGCTGATCCGTCAGGGCGCCGCGCCTAGAGGAACGGCTTGTACGCCATGAAGAAGATGGTCACGACGACGATCAGGCCGGCAAGCCCGCCGACCTTGCTGAGCCGTTCGCTCACCGCGTTGAACTCATCGCTGAGCGTGTCGCCGGCCTTCAGGTCGCGTTCAGCCAACTCCCCCGCCTTGCGCGTCTGCGGCTTGAAGAAGGCACCCTGAAGGGCGAAGAGCGAGATGATTGCCAAGTAGCCGACGCTGATGAATGCCGCGCTGGCGTCCCAGTCGCCATCGGTCTGCAGGTAGATCCCCGCGACCAAGAGGACGATCATGCCGGGAGTGACCAGATAGCGATCTACCTTCTGCACGCCGGCGATGATCGCGGGGGTTGCGCGGGGGTACTGCGGCGCGACCGAGAAGAAGAACCCGTAGCCGAAGGTCGGACCGAATGCCAGCACAACCGCAAGGATGTGCAAGAAGAGCGCGATCTTGTAGCCGGGGTCGATAATCGTCGCGAGCGTCATCGGCGGCAACATACCGTCAGGCGCGGAGTAATAGCGCTGCCCAGTCCCCCTGCAAGCGGCGATCCGCCTCCTTAAGCCCTATCGGCTCAAAGGCAGCGGCGATCTCGTCGAGCTCGGTTGGGAGCAGGCCGGAGCAGATCAAGGTTCGAAGAGCCGAGGGAGGGTCTCCCGGAGCAACAGCGGGGAGGCTCCGGGAGACCCTCCCTCGGCTCTTCCCACCGCTCAGCTGCTCGGCAACGACCCTGAGGACTGGCGCGGTCATGTTGGCGACCGTGGTCGGGGCGAGCTCGGGGAGGCCCTCGCGGAGGTTGCAGTGCTCTAGCGTCAGCGAGATGCCGTTGATCTCGGCGTTGGTAGCCGCAGCGTCAATCGATGGCTCCTCGTGGTCGTATCCGCTGACCGGGTGCCAGCCGAGCTTGGCTGCTGCGATCGCCAGGACGCCGGAGCCCGTGCCGAGGTCGGTGAGCGGGCCACCTGCCTCCCCCGCCTCAGCCAACTCCAGCAGCAGTTCCAAGCAGAGCCGTGTCGTCGGGTGGGCGCCGGTGCCGAAGGCGCGGCCGGGGTCGACGACCAGGTCGATAGTGCCCTCGCGTGGCTCCTCCCAGGAGGGGCGCAGCCAGAGGCGCTCGCCGACCAGCAGCGGTTTGTGGAAGTCCTGCCAACGGTCGGCCCAGTCGTCGGGGACCTCGGTCGAGACCACCTCGACCAGGCCATCGCCTGCTGCTACCTCGATTTCTCCCAGCTCTGGGAGCTCGCCCTCGCCGCCGTAGATGGCGTACTCGACGTAGCCGGGCCCGGTCTCCTCCTCGACGCCGTTTGGCGCCAGCACGGTCAGCTCGGCGAGCACTATCTCGGCAAGCTCGGGGGCGCAGCGAACGGCGAGCCGGATCAACCGAAGGCTCTGCGCATGCGCGAGATGAAGCCCTCGTCACCCTCGTCGGAGCGCAGGTTGCGCGCCTCGAGCGTCGCCTCGAGCTTTTCGGCCAGCTCGCGCTGCTCCTCGGAGAGGTCACTGGGGACGATCACGTGGATGACGATGCGCAGGTCGCCCGGGGGCCCGCCATTGGCTCCGGGCAGGCCGTGGCCGCGCAGAGCGAACTGGGTGCCGTGCTGGATGCCGGAGGGCAGCTCGATCTCGCGCTCGCCCTCGTGACTGGGGATCTTCACGGTCGCGCCGAGCATGGCCTGTATGGCGGTGATCTCGACCGCGTGCATCAGGTCCTGGCCACGCATCGGCCCGCGCCGCACCTCGAAGCCGAAGGCGCCGCCGAAGACGGCGCCAAGCAGGTCCTCGATCGAGGAGAAGCCGGCGCCGCCGCCCGGCGGGAACCCTCCCTGGCGCAGGCCGTCCTGGCCATAGCGATCGTAGATTTGGCGCTGTTCGGGGTCGGAGAGGACCTCGTAGGCCTCGGCCGCGGCCTTGAACTTCTCCTCGGCCTCGGGATCGTGGGCGTTGACGTCAGGGTGCAGCTCGCGGGCGACTTTGCGGAAGGCGCGCTTGATCTCCGCCTCGGAGGCGCCGCGCTCGACGCCGAGCAGCTCGTAGTAGTCGGCAGCCATCGATTAGCCGTCGTAGACCGTCTCGCAATAGCGCGAGAGCTCGCGGGCGGCGCCGCGGACCGAGGCGATCGCGGTGGCGTAGTCCATGCGCAACGGCCCGACCACGCCGACCGCTCCGAGGTTGCGATGGGCGAGTCCGTAGTTGGCGCCGACGACGCTGACCGAGCGCAGCTCCGGTCGCGGGTTCTCCGCGCCGATCCAGAGGAAGACGGAGCGCTGGCCGAGGGCGGAGCGCAGCATGCCGAGCAGCGTCGCTCGCTCCTCCAGGGCGGTCATCAGCATGTCGGCGCGGGGCAGGTCGGCGGAGTGAGCTTCGGAGAGCAGGCGCGAAGCGCCCTCGGTGTAAAGGGTGTCGGCCGACTCCTCCTGCTCGAGCTCGGTGAAGGCCGCGCTGAGGGTTGCAATGAACTCGGCCTCGACCGGACGCAGCTCCGGATCGGCAAGGCGACCGGCGATCATGCGGGCACCGAGGCCCATGCCGCTGAGCTGCTCGTTGAGATAGCTCGAGGCCCACTCGACCAGGCCGGGATCGACCGGCCCCGGGAAGTCGAAGACACGCTTGGCCACGGCGCCGTTGGAGGCGATCACCACGATCATCACCCGGGTGGGCTGCAGGCGCAATACCTCGACCCGGTGGATCGTCGCCGCCACCGTCTCCGGCGGCGCCGTCACCAGCGCCATCAAATCCGTCACCTGCGCCAGCGCCGCCGTCGTCTCCCGCATAGCCGCATCGATCTCCCGCCGCAATTCCAACTCGACCGCGCTCTCAGCCGGCGGCCCCCCGGTAGCCATCATCGCGTCGACGTGCCGCCGGTACCCCATCTCCGTCGGCACCCGCCCAGCGGACGTATGCGGATGCGTCAAATAGCCAGCCGCCTCGAGCGCCGCCAGCTCCGCCCGCACAGTCGACGGCCCCCACTCAACCCCCGGCTCCTCAGCAATCTCCTTCGAAGGCACCGGCTTCCCCGACGCGAGATAGGCGTCAACCACAAGCCTCAGAATCAGCTCTTGCCGCGAGGAAAGCACGCTTAGAGTCTATGAGGAGGGCCGGGTGCGCCTCCCAAAACACTCCAGCGAGGCTCCGCCGAGCGTTTCGGGAGGCGCACCCGGCCCTCCTTACCGCTTAAAGCTGAATTTCCGCCTCAGCATTGCGAATCGTCTGGTTCTCACCCTGCGCAGCAACAGTGTCGATGACCACCGTGCCGCCGTCAGTGCTCTTTACCGTGCCGCTGACGACAATCTCCGTCTCCGGCGCACCCATGCCGCGGAACTGCACCGAGAGCCGTTTCAGCGCTTTCGGATCGCCGCCGGCAAGATCAGTCGCCGAGCGGGCAACGAGGCCCATCATGTAGAGCCCGTGCAGGATCGAGTTGGGCAGGCCAACCGCCTTGGCGAACTCGGGATCGATGTGGATCGGGTTGAAATCCCCGGAAGCGCCTGCGTAGCGGTGCGGCAGGTACTTGTCCGGTGTGACCTTGAGCTCCGCGATCGCGTCGCCCGGATTCAAGTCAGCCATCTCAGACCCCCCTCACGATCAGGGTCCAGGTTCCTCGTGCCACCTGGTCCCCGTTCTGGTTGACCGCGTTCGTCTCGAAGATGTAGAAGCCCTTGCCGTCCTTCTCGGAGATGTCCAGGCACTTTGCCGTGGTCGTGATCTCGTCTCCCGAGCAGGCCGGCTCTCCCCACTCGAATTCCTGACCACCGTGAACCATCGCCGCGAAGTTCATCCCCACGTCGGGGTCGAACATCGCCGGTCCGACAGCGGGTGAGCTGTAGACGACGGCGAACATCGGCGGCGCCACGACGTCCCGATAACCGGCGGCCTTGGCCGCCTCGCGGTCGAAGTAGACCGGGTTGTCGAGCCCGATCACCGTCGCGTACTCGCCGATCTTCTCCTTACCCACCTCATAAGTAGTGGCGGGCCATTCCTTGCCTATCGCATCTGTCTTGACTGTCATGGCGCGGCAGTCTAGAGACGCCCTCCGGTCCTGGTCGTCTGGCCAGTCAGGCTTCTCGCGCAAGTGGCATGGGGCGAGGGGGTCGAGGAAAGGGAGCCGGGCACCCTTCCCAAACACTCAAGCGAGGCTCCCGCCGAGCGTTTTGGGAAGGGTGCCCGGCTCCCCCTACTCGTCAATCTCGAGAACTGCCAAAAATGCCTCCTGCGGCACTTCCACCCGCCCGACCGACTTCATCCGCTTCTTCCCCGCCTTCTGCTTCTTCAACAGCTTCTGCTTGCGGGTGACGTCACCGCCGTAGAGCTTCGCGGTGACGTCCTTGCGCAACGCCTTGACCGTCTCGCGGGCGAGGATGTTGGAGCCGATCGCGGCCTGCACCGGCACGTCGAAGAGCTGGCGCGGAATCGTCTTGCGCAGGCGCTCAACCAGACGCTTGCCCTGCTCGTAGGAGAATTCGCGGTGGACGATGATCGAGAGCGCGTCGACCTTGTCGCCGGCGAGCAGGATGTCGACCTTGACCAGGTCGGAGGCCTGGTTGCCGATCGGCTCGTAGTCGAGCGAGGCGTAGCCGCGGGTCGAGGACTTGAGCAGGTCGAAGAAGTCGAGCACGATCTCGGCCAGCGGCATGTCGTAGCGGATCTGCACCCGCACGGGGCTCAGGTAGTGCATGTCGACGTGGGTGCCGCGGCGCCCCTGGCAGAGCTCCATCACCGCGCCGACCTGCTCGGAGGGGCAGATGATCGTGGCGCGGATGTAGGGCTCTTCAATCGTCTCGATCGTGCCTGGGTCGGGCAGGTCGGTCGGGCTGTGGACCTCGAATTCCTCGCCGTTGGTGAGGTGCACCTGGTAGCGCACGTTCGGCGTCGTCGCCAGTAGGTCGAGGCCGTACTCGCGTTCCAGCCGCTCGCGCACGATCTCCATATGCAAGAGGCCGAGGAAGCCACAGCGAAAGCCGAAGCCGAGCGCCTCCGAGGTCTCCGGCTCCCAGGAGAGCGCGGCGTCGTTGAGGGCCAGCTTCTCGAGCGCGTCGCGCAGGTCTTCGTAGCGGTCGGTGTCGATCGGGAAGAGGCCGCAGAAGACCATCGGCCGCACCTCGCGGTAGCCCTCCAGCGGCTCGCTCGCGGAGCGCTCGAGCGCGGTCAGGGTGTCGCCGACGCGCAGCTTGGCGACGTCCTTGATGCCGGTGATCAGGTAGCCGACGTCGCCGGCGTCCATGCCCTGCACCGCCGTCATTGCCGGCCGGAAGAAGCCGATGTCATCGATGTCGGCCTCGGTGCCGTTTTGCATCGCGACGATCCGCTCGTGCTTGCGGAAGGAGCCGTCGACGACGCGCACGTAGGCGATCACGCCGCGGTACTGGTCGAACTCGGAGTCGAAGATCAGCGCCCGCGCCGGTGCCTCCGGCTCGCCCTTCGGCGCCGGGACCCGGGCGACGATCGCCTCCAGCACCTCGGCCACGCCCTCTCCGGTCTTGGCGGAGATCCAGAGCGCTTCCTCGGGGTCGCCCCCGGTGAGGTCGGCAATTTCAGTCGCGACCCGGTCCGGCTCGGCACCGGGCAGGTCGACCTTGTTGATCACCGGGATCAGCTCCAGGCCGCTCTCGATCGCCAGGTACGTGTTGGCGACCGTCTGAGCCTCGACCCCCTGGGCGGCGTCGACGACGAGCAGGGCGCCCTCGCAGGCGGCGAGGCTGCGCGAGACCTCGTAGGAGAAGTCGACGTGACCGGGCGTATCGATCAGGTGCAGGTGATAGGTCTCACCGTTGCCGGCGGTGTACTCCACTCGCACCGCCTGCGCCTTGATCGTGATCCCGCGCTCGCGCTCGAGGTCCATGGAGTCGAGCATCTGCGCCTGCATTTTCTTCGGGTCGACGGCGCCGGTGACCTCGAGGATGCGGTCGGCCAGGGTCGACTTGCCGTGGTCGATGTGGGCGATTATCGAGAAGTTGCGGATGTGGTCCATGGGCGGGTCGCCAGTATGGCGAGTAGCCGGCGGGTCCTGTCGCGGCGGCCCTCCCCCATGTGCTCAGACGTCTTCGGCGTCTTCCGCTATGGGGGACCCCCGCCACCGCGCCACCCGCCGGAGAATCGCTAGTGGCGACACGCCGATGGATCCAGTGCGTCCTTCAGCTTGTAGACGACTGTGGGCGGTTTACGCAGGATCACGGTGACGCCGGGGCCTGCAGTCCAGGATGCCGTAGCCGGGAACGTGGGCCTGCCGGGTTCGATGCGGTCTCGGCTGGCGACGACGTAGTCGTAGCGACCCTCATTGAGGAGGCGGCGCCATTGGGGGCAGGTTGCAGGAGCGGTGAAGCCGCCGTGGGGCTGTTCGATGCCGAGGTAGTCGACTTCGTTGCTGAGGTCGCGGCCGTAGAGGGGGTACTGGCGGGTGCTGGTGGTGGCGATGCGGGCGTCGGTGATGCCCTGGGCCCAGGCAAAGGCAGCGTTGAGACCGGGAGTGGTGAAGCTGGGGTCGGCGTATCGACGCTCGAGGTAGTGGCGCTGGATCGGGTAGCCAAGCGCGATCGCCGCGGCCAGGCCGAGCAGGACGGCTAGCGCTAGTCGCCCGCGGATCCTGTCGCGGCGGCCCTCCCCCATGTGCTCGGACGCGCTACGCGCACCCTCCGCTATGGGGGACCCCTGCCACCGCGCCACCCGCGGGAGTAGCGCTACTGGCAGAACGGCCAGGCCGAGGACGAGAGCGGGAGCGAGGTAGCGAAGACCGGACTCGAAGCCGCGGGGCATCCCGTCCGGGCCGGAGGCTGAGGTTGGGGCGATCAGCCAGGCGAGAGCTGCTGCCAGGCCGACAAAGCCGGCGATACGGAGCATCGGGTCGGAGCGGCGGCCCAGGCAGAGGATCAGCCCGCCGATGGCGAAAGCAGCGATCAGCGGCCAGAAGACGGTGAGGCCGTGGTGCAGGCCGGGCAGAAACCAATCCGACCAGACCGAGCCGTCGGTCAGGTAGCTGAAGGCGCTGTGGTCTTCGCGCCCGCCCAATGCCTGCTCCGGCGCCGGCAGCGTGATCGGCCCGAGGTGCTTGATCCAGGGCAGCGGGTTGCCGGTATGGGCGAGGTTGCGCAAGTACCAGTAGCCGCCACCCGCCAGGGCAGCAAGGCCGCCTGCGAAAAGGGCGCGCCAGCGACATCCCTGTGGAGCAACGAGCGCGAGGCCCACAACCAGGACCACCGCGGGCAGGAGAAAGTTGAGCTTCGTACCAGCCGCCATTCCGGCCGCAAGACCTACAACCACCACCGGGCCCAGCGCGAACGCCGTTCCTACCTGGCGATTAGAACCGCGTTCGCGCTGGGCCAGGGCGATCGCAACCGCAGCGAGCAAAAAGAAGATCCCAACGATGTCGTTCCTCGCCTCCCCCGCCTGGTCATGGAGCGCGGGAATGCTCAGCGCAATTGCCACAAGAGCCAGCGACCAAGGCGCAACGCGATACGGCCGCCCGATGCACCACCCAGCTACCAGGCAGCCCACGAACCAACCGAGATTCAGCAGCGGCGACAAGAGATCGCGATCGAACGCCAGCATCCCCACCGTGTGCAGCACTTCCGAGTTTGCCGGGTAAAACCAGGCCAAGAACTGCGGCGCGATGAGGTGCAGGGTCCAGGTGTCGCCGCTCTGAAAAAAGCCCGCGGAGAATGGCCCGTGGTACCAGGTCGAATCGAACCCGCTCATCCCAGTAGACAGCCGCAACTTCACTTCAGCAGCAAAGTGAACGGTCGCTACCGCGGCTATCCCCAGGGCGACTAGAGCGGCCGGTGAAGGGCGAGGGGGGTGTCCCTCCGGCGCAGCGGCGTCCTCTTTTTCGCCCGACCGCGACTCGCGGACAGCAGCAGACTCATCAGGCGAAAAACCCAGCAAGACGGAGGGACGCCCCCCTCGCCCTCCCACTGACAGCCAAAGTCCAGCCCCGACAATGACCACGACGGCGAGATAAGGCCCAACCTCAAACCAGCCGAAAGTCCCAAGCACCTCTGCAATCCACAGCAACCCGGCAATCGCCAGCAGCGCCGTAGCCAACTGCGCCACAACGCCATCCAGCTCGGCGACCAACCGCTTGCGTATCGCCGCAGCCCCGACCCAGGCAAACCCGACGAGCAACATGAGCTCGACCACCCCGAGCAGGTACTGCCCGACCCCGAGCATCTAGCGCCGCCGCAGAAGCCGCGTCATCTGCTCCAGCTCGGCGATCTTGAGCAGCTTCGCCGCGCCCAAGTAGGCCAAGCCGCCAAGCCCCAGGCCGACGCTGAGCGAGACGATCTGGCCGGCGAGCCCGCGCCCCAGCTGGCCGTCGAGGAAGTCCCAGACTCCAAAAGAGACGGCGGCGAGGGCGGCGGCGGCAATCGTGATCTTGGTCGCGGTGCCGAACAGCCGGCCCAGCTCGAGCCCACCGAACTCGCGGCGCAGGATCACCGCCTGGGCGATGACCGCGGCGGTGGTGCCGATGCCCGTGCCCGCGACGATCCCGGCGACGCCGAAGGGCTTGTAGAGGAAGAGGGCGCCGAGGGCGGAGACGACGAGGTCGATGCCGGCCAGACTCGTCGCCATCCAGGGGCGCTGCAGACTGAAGAAGGTCCGTGTCTGCAGCAGGTAGAGCCCGTTGGTCGGCAGGGTGAAGGCAAACCAGAAGAGCGCGGTCGCAACCAGCGTGGTCTGCTCCGGAGTGAATTCCCCGCGCTGGTAGACGAGCCGGATCATCGGCTCGGAGAGGACGAGGACGGCGGCAGCGGCGGGAACGAGGACGAAGAGGATTTGGCGCATCCCGTTGGCCATCGTCGCTCGCAGGTTCGCAATCTCACCGCGGGCGGCGAAGCGGGCGAGGGTCGGGAAGAGCACGGTGGCGACGGCGACCGAGAAGATTCCCTGGGGCAGTTGGTAGATGCGAAAGGCCTTGTCCATCGCGGCCGGCGCCTGCTCGCTGACGAAGCTGCCGAAGAGGCTGTTGATCAGCAGGTTGAAGTTGATCAGGCCGAGGCTGATCGTCACCGGCAGCATCAGCAGCAGCACCCGGCGCACGTCGCGGTTGCGCCAGTCGAAGCTCCATTCGAATTTGAACGGCGTGTTGCGCAGGTCGAAGGTGGGGATCATCAGCTGTACGAGGGTGCCGACGAGGATCGCGATCGCGTAGGCGTAGATCCGGTCCTGGCCGTGGAAGAGCGGCACCAGGGCGACGACGACGGCGATGATCGTCAGGTTCCAAAACAGCGAGGAGATCGCGAAGGCGCCGAAGCGGTCGTAGCTGTTGAGGATGCCGACGACGACGCCGCTGATCCCGAGCAGGATCAGGATCGGGAAGAGGACCTGGGAAAGGGTGATCGTCAGATCGAGGATCTCCCCCTCGAAGCCGGGGGCGAAGATCGGCATGATCACCGGCGCCAGCAACACGAAGAGCGCCGTGATCACGCCGAGCACGAGGGTGGCCAGGAGGAGCATGGTCGAGGCGAGGCGGAACGCCTCGCGGTAGTTCTTGCGCTCCAGCTGCTCGGTGAAGACCGGCACGAAGGCGGGCTGCAGGGCCGCGTCGGCGAAGAGCGTGCGGATCAGATTGGGCACCTGGAAGGCGATCGTGAAGGCCGACATCGGGCCGTAGATGCCGTAGTAGCCGGCGGCGACGATCTCGCGCACCAGCCCCGCGATCCGCGAGGCCGCGGTGGCGATCGAGAAGAAGGCGGTGGAGCGCGCGATGCGTCCTGCCTGGCGCCCGGGAGCGGGATTGCCGCTCAGTTCCTCGCCCGGCGCAAAGGCCTCCGCCTCGCGCACGGCGGCGTCTTCGGCAAGCGCCTCGGCGTCGCGGTCGGGACTGTCGGGTGCCTTGGGCGTCTCCAAGCTTGGTCTCAGTCGCTATAGTCGGCGGCCGCCCGGAGGGGGCTCGGCGCCCACTCAGGCACTTGACTACATGGCCAACATAGCCTCACAGAAGAAGCGGATCCTACGCAGCGAGCGCGAGCGCACGGAGAACCGCCTGCTCACGAGCACGGTGAAGACCTACTTCCGCCGGCTCGAAGCTGCCGTCGAGGCCGGCGATGCGGGCAAGATCGAGAGCGAGCACAAGGCGCTCGTCTCGAAGATCGACAAGGCGGTCCAGAAGGGCGCCATGCACAAGAACACGGGCGCCCGCAAGAAGTCCAAAGCAGCGCGCATCGCCACTGCCGCCGCCGCCAAGTAACTACGCCGGGGCTGCCGCAGCTTTTCTGACCGCGAGCGTCAGCGCCAGCTCATCGCCGTAGTCGGCGCCGCCGCGGCACCAGACCTCGAGGTCGGCAAGCGTCGCCGTTGCCCGCTGCAGCTGATCGAGATTGGTCTTGCCCAGACGGGAGACCAGCTGCTTGGCGGCGTAAGGGTGCATGCCGAGGCCTGACTCCACCTGCTTCGCCGGCACGCCCTGCTCCAGCTGTGCTGCCGCCGCGCAGGCCTTGCGCAGGCGCGAGGCGAGGCCATAGATTAGCCCGGTCACGTTCTCGCCCTGGGAGATCAGCCGCTCCGCCAGCGAGGCGGCCTTGGCGGGGTTACGTTCGAGCATCGCGTCCGAAAGTGCCCAGACCGCGGCCTCGGAAGTGTCGGAGATCATCGCCTCGAGATCGGTGGCCGAGACCGCACCCCCCTCCCCCGCCCACAGCGCCAGTCGCTCCAGCTCGTTGCCGAGCCGCACCGGGTTGGCGCCCATGCGATCGACGAGCAGGCGCGCCGCCGCCGGCTCGAGGGCAAAGCCGAGGCGCTTTGCGTCCCCGACCAGGATGCGCGGCATATCGCGCGGCTTCGGCGCCTCGAACTCGTGGATCTCGCCCGCCGCCGCCTTGACCGCCTTCACCAGCTTCGCCGGCGCCTTGGCGCGCGCGATCAGCACCACGGTCAGGTCGGGCGGAAGCGTGGCGATCGCCTCGGCGACCGCCGCCAGCTGGCGATCGCGCCAGCGGTCCACCCCGTCGGCGAGCAGATACCTGCGGCTCTCGGTCAGCGACATCGCCGGGATCGCGCTCAGCAGTGCCTCGTGGTCGGGTGCGCCCCTCCCCTCACTGGCCTCGAACACCTCGAGCGCCCCCGCCCCACCATCCCCTTCGGCCCGCGAGCGCAAGCGCGCTCGGGTCGCGTCGATCTTCGCCTGGTCCGTTCCGGCGATCAGATAGAGAGACGAAAGGGCAGCGGCCATCGGTGGCCGAGTCTAGTGACGGCCCGGGTCCTACCTCGCGGCGTCGGCTGCTTCCTTGGCCGCGGCTGGATTCTGGGCCGGCGGGGCACTCTGGCCAGGCGCTGCCGCAACCGGTGGCGCTTTGGTCTTGGCGGCGCTTTCGTCCCGCTTTGCCTTCGCACTCGCCGCTTCACTCGCCTTCGACGAGCCTGACGAAGTGCCTCGGTCGGTGGCCGACTTCTGGCCCTGAGACTTGGAGCTGGTCGACCCGGCGCTGTCGCTGACGGCCTTGGCTACTGCGGTTTCCGTCGTCCTGGGATTCGAGCTCGCCTTTTTCGCCTGATCGGCAGAACTCGATTGGGGCGGGCTTTCGACCACGACGGTCGACGGCGCAGAGGCCGTTGGCGTCGTCGGCGCCGGTTCCGCTGCAGTGGTCGAAGAGGGTGCTTGCGCGGCTGGCTGATCGGCTCCCTGCCCCGGCTGTGCACCGGGAGCAGTCGCCAGCTTTTCGGCCTCGCCGAGCCGCGAGCTCCCCTGCCCGCCCGAGTCAGTCGAGCCACCCGAGCCACGCTGGGAGGAATCCGCTGCGGGTCTACCGCTGTCGACGGCCGCCGGACCAATTGCCCCACGGGCCACGGCGGCCGATTCGCTGAGGGCTACAGCGTTGTCGACGGTCCCCGCCCGCATCGACGGCCCGGGAAGCGGCCCGCTGACGACGCCGGGCCAGCCAAGCTGGGCGATGAAGACGATCAAGCCGAGACCCACCGCGCCAACGAGAGCGAAGAGAGCAAACGAGGCCCGGCGCATGCGCAACAGCATGCTGCCGTTGGACAGGCTCAGCCTGTCGAGCGACCGCGAGAAGGCTTGTCCGACCTTGGAGACCACCTCTACGCCCATCGGCCCTCATCGCTGAGAACACGAGTGCGAGCGGCCGGAAACCCCAGTATTGGGTCGGTGATTCGTTTAGGCGCCCCAGTCACCTGCCCGGACCACGAAAGAATTCTGATCCACATCCAGCACTATGGTGCCACGTCTGTCCGTGCGCAGGGTTTGCGCCCCATGTTCTGCGAGCTCGGCAAGCGTGCTTGGCGTCGGGTGTCCGTAGGGGTTGCCGGCGCCGACAGAGATCACGGCAAGCCGGGGTGAGATGCGATCGAGCAGCGCCCCGAGGCCGGAGTCCTCGCTGCCGTGATGGGAGACCTTGAGAACGTCCACCGGCCCGGGGTCGATCGGCACCTCGCCCGCCTCGGCGTCAGCTGTCAGCAGCATCGAGAACCGCTGCCAACGGACGAGGAGGACGAGAGCCTGCGCGTTCGGATCTGCGCCCGCAAGCGGACTCCCGAGCAGCTCCGGTGGCGGCCAGAGGACGCTGAGTCGCAGGTGGCCGCTGCGCACGGCATCCCCCGCCGCAATTCGCAGGGGATCGACCCCCGTCGCTTCGGCGTCCCCGCGCAGCTCGCGGCTGAGTCGGCCGTAGAGGAGTTGGTCGATCGGCAGCCTGCCCAGCAGGTCTTCGATGCCGCCCGCGTGATCGGACTGTTCGTGGGTGACGATCGCAATGCCCAGCGAGTCGACGCCGAAATCGCGCAGCTTGGCGGCGAGATCGTCCCCCGGTGGGCCTCCATCGACGAGAACAGCCGGCGCCCCGGCCGGCTGCAAGAGGATCGCGTCGCCCTGGCCGACATCGAGGACGGCGACACGCAAACCGCTCGATGGGGCTCCGATCGTCGTGCCGCTGCCTGCGGCCACGAAAGCGAGCACGCCAACGACAAGCGCGAGGACCAGCACCAAGGGCCCCTTGCTCCATCTCGCCGGGGGGCGACGGTTCCTCAAGCCCGCCAGCCGCCGGGATCGCAGCAGCTTCGGACTGGCCAGAGCAACGAGCGCCAGCGCAACATAGGAGGCGATCAGGCCCGGCAGACCCAGATCAACCTCCATGTATGCCCAGTGCGGTCGCCCACACCAGCGCGCCACCTGGGCGATATAGGCAAGCAGCGGTGCGGCAAGCGCATTGGGGATCGCGGCCGGAAATCCTGGCACCTGGGCACCGACCGAGACGAGCATCCCTAGCCACATCGCCGGCGCGACCGCTGGCAGGGCCAGCAGGTTGGCGAGCAAGGCCACGGTCGAGAGCGTGCCGAAATGAAAGGCGATCAAGGGCGCAGTCGAAAGAGTCGCGGCAACCGTCACCGCCGCCCCCTCAGCCAGGGGCCCACGCAGGCCGCGCCTGCCGATCCGAACCGCGATTGCAGTCCGCAACGGCCGTGCGAAGGCGAGGATGCCGAGCACGGCGGCGAAGCTGAGCTGCCAGCCGACGTCGGCCCCGACCCCGGGGTCGACCGCCAGAGTGACGATCGCCGCGAGCGCGAGACCGTAGAGGCGCGAGCTGCGCCGCCCGGCCAGCGTTGCCAACAGGCTGAGCGCGCCCATGACGCCGGCCCGCACGATCGAGGGGCCGCCGCCGGCGAGCGGGACGTAGACCGCTATCGCGGCGATGATCCAGACCAGCCGAGCCGGTAGAGGCATGCCCAGGGCTGCCAGCAACGGCATCACCAGCAGAGCGAGCAGTGCAACGTTCTGCCCGGAGACCGCGAGCAGGTGGCTGAGACCGGCGCGGCGGAAGTCTTCGACCGTGGTGGCATCGACTTGGCCGTCCTCGCCGAGGACGAAGCCGCGCGCCAGCTCCGCCTCGCGCGCCGGCATGCCACGCCCGAGCGCGACCTCGGCGCGGCCACGAATCTCGTCTTGGTGGCCGAGGGCCAAGACCACCACGGCAAGGACAGCGAGGACAAGCAGCCAAGGCGTCCGGCCGCGTGGCACCGGCTAGGGCTGCAGCCGCGTGCGCAACGACTCCATCGTCGCCGGCCCGATCCCGCTCACCTGGTCGAGCTGGTCAACTGACGAGAGGCCGCCGTGTTCGTCGCGAAACTCGATGATGTCCTGCGCCGTCACCGGTCCGATCCCGTCGATCGTGTCGAGCTGCTCGACCGTGGCCGTGCCGAGACTGATCGGCCCCTCTTCACTGCCACCGGTGACACCCAGCGGCGCACCAGCCGGCCCCCGTTTCGGCACTACAACCTGCTGGCCGTCGGCCAGGCGCGCAGCAAGGTTGATCGCTTCCAAGAGGGCGTCGGCGCTGGCACCACCGGCCCGCTCAACCGCATCGGTCACCCGCGCCCCGGTTGGCAGCCGGTAGACGCCCGGGCGGGCGACCGCGCCGGTGACGTCGACGACGACGTCACCGCCCGAGCCACTGGTGTCGACGCTGAACGCTTTGCCACCGCCCGACGAAAACGACGAATCGGCGCTGCCGCTATCGCCCTCCGCCCGAATCGCGCGGACGCCAAGCAGGAGCAGCGCGACAGCGATCGCACCGTAGACAGCGACTTGGGACCTGCTGAGCTCGGGCATGACCCGAACCGTCTAGGACCGCGGCGCGCGCGTGGCGCGCATACTCACACGAGTGAGCTACAGGTCCTCGTCGTCGTAGCCGGCGACCTCGGCAAGCTGGTCGCTGTAGAGCTCCGCGGCCGCCACCGGTGGCGATTGCACCGAGATGCAGGCCAGCTCGGCGTCGCCGTTGTTGGCGATCGCGTGCTCGGTTGCCGGCGGCACCAGGATCAGGTCTCCCTCGGTCACCTGCTGGGTGTCCCCCGCCACCGACATCGTGCCGGAACCGCGCACCACCACGTATGCCTGCTCGGCCTGCTCGTCCGAGCGCAGCGTCTGCTCGGCGCCGGAAGGAAGCTCGATCCACGTCACCGAGAGATTGCGCGATCCGAGTTCGCCCGCGTCCATCAACACGCGGGTGCGCAAGCGGTGCCATTCCTCCACCGAGGCCTCGGAGTGTCTCCTGACCAGCACGGGCCGCTTTGTACCAGATATCTGAAGCGGAACCGTGACCGCTCAGCGAACCACCAGGTTGACCAGCTTGCCCGGGACGACGATCTCCTTGACGATCTCTTTGCCGTCGAGGAAGCGGCCGACCTTCTCACTGGCGTGGGCCAGACGCAGCAGCTCGTCCTTGGGAGCGTCGGTAGCCGCCTCGATTCGATCGCGCAACTTGCCGTTGACCTGGACCACAAGCGTCACCGTCTCACTGACGAGCAGATCGGGGTCCGCCTGCGGCCAGGGCTGCTCCCAGACTCGCCCACCCTGCAGCCGCTCCCATATCTCGGCGCCGAGGTGCGGCGCGAAAGGGAAGATCAGCGATGCCGCGGTGGCCGCGGCGAAGCGCACCGCGGCGACGCCGGCGGGATCTTCGTAGAGACCGTCCTTGAGCCGATAGGAATCGTTGACCAGCTCCATCACCGCGGCGATCGCGGTGTTGAACTGGAAGCCGCGCTGGAAGTCGCGGGTGACCTTGTCGATCGCCCAGTGGGCCTTGGCAAGCAGGGCGCGGGCGTCGCCGCCGGCAGCGGCCGCGCCGTCGCCCTGCTTGTCTTCGACCTCCTCGCAGAGGCGCCAAAGGCGGGAGAGGAAGCGGTTGACGCCCTCGACGCCCTCGTCGGCCCAATCGGCGTCGCGCTCGGGCGGGCCCATGAAGCAGATGTAGGTGCGGGCGGTGTCGGCGCCGTAGCGCTCGACGTAGTCGGCAGGGCTGACCGTATTGCCGCGCGACTTCGACATCTTCGCCCCGTCGCGGGTGATCATCCCCTGGGCAAAGAGGTTGGCGAAGGGCTCCTGGACGTCGAGATTGCCGGTGTCGGCGAGCGCCTTGGCGAAGAAGCGCGCGTACATCAGGTGCAGGATCGCGTGCTCGACCCCGCCGATGTACTGATCGACCGGCAGCCAGTGCGCAGCGGCGGTGCGATCCCAGGCGGCCGCGGCGTTGGTCGGGTCGAGGTAGCGGATGAAGTACCAGGACGAGTCGACGAAGGTGTCCATCGTGTCGGTCTCGCGGCGGGCCGGCTTGCCGCAGCGCGGGCACTCGGTGGCGACCCAATCCTCCGCCGCCGCCAACGGGCTCTTGCCCTGCGGGGCGTAGTCGTCGATCTCGGGAAGCTCGACCGGCAGTTGATCGTCCGGCACCGGCACGATCCCGCACTCCTCGCAGTAGACGATCGGGATCGGCGCGCCCCAGTAGCGCTGGCGCGAAACCAGCCAGTCACGCAGGCGGTAGTTGACGGCGGATTCGCCACGGCCCTCCGCGGCGAGCCAGGCGACGATCTCGGCGTAGGCCTCGCGGTTGCCCTTACCGTCGAAGCGTCCGGAGCCGGTCATCGGGCCATCGCCCGGATAGGGCAGGCCCTGCTCGTCGCGGGCGCTCTCGGAGTCCTCTCCCTCGATCACGCGCCGGATCGGCAGCTCGAAAGTCTGGGCGAACTCGTAATCGCGCTCGTCGTGGCCGGGGACCGCCATGATCGCGCCGGTGCCGTACTCCATCAGCACGTAGTCGGCGACGAACATCGGTATCTCCTCGCCGTTGACTGGGTTGACGACGCTGCGCCCGAGCGGCACGCCGGTCTTCTCGCGGTCCTCGGCACCGCGGTCCTCGCTCGACTCGCGGGCGGCGCGGTCGACGTACTCGCGCACCGCCTCCTCGGCCGGCGTGCCGGCGACGAGCCGCTCCAGCTCCGGATGCTCGGGGGCGAGGACGAAGAAGGTGGCGCCGAAGAGGGTGTCGGGACGGGTGGTGAAGACGGGGAAGTCGACGCCCAGCTGCTCACAGCGAAAGACGACCTCGGCCCCCTCGGAGCGTCCGATCCAGTTGCGCTGCATCGTGATCACGTGCTCGGGCCAGGACTCGAGCAGCTCGAAATCAGCCAGCAGGCGCTCGGCGTACTCGGTGGTCTTGAAGAACCACTGCTCGAGCTTGCGCTGCACGACCTCGGTGCCACAGCGCTCGCAGCGACCGTCGACGACCTGCTCGTTGGCGAGCACGGTGGCGTCCTTGGGACACCACTGCACCGGCGCCTCCGTCCGGTAGGCGAGGCCGTGCTCGAGCAGCTGCAGGAAGATCCACTGAGTCCAGCGGTAGTACTCCGGCGTGTGGGTCGCCAGTTCGCGCGACCAGTCGATCGAAATCCCCCACTCGCGGAACTGGCGCTGGAAGGACTCGATCGAGCGCTCGGTCGCGACCCGCGGCGGCTCGCCGGTTTTGATCGCGTTGTTCTCCGCCGGCAGGCCGAAGGAGTCGTAGCCCATCGGGTGAATCACCTCGAAGCCGCGGCGGCGGCGGAAGTGGGCGATCGCGTCGCCGACCGCGTAACACTTGAGATGGCCGACGTGGGGTTCCCCGGAGGGGTAGGGCAGCATCTCCAACACGTATGACTTCGGCTTCGAGTCGTCAAAGCCGGGTTGGCCCGGGTTGGCGACCTCCCAGGTCTTCTCCTCAGCCCAGACCTGCTGCCACTTGCGCTCGGTTGCCCTGGGGTCGTAGCTGCCGCTCATCTAGAACACCTGATCGTGCTTCGCTCGCGGCGCGAAGAACCAGATATGCACGCTTGCTCGCTCCGCACTCACGCGGCGATCTTCTCAGACGACCGGCGAGAGGGCTTCGAGGATGTTGGGCCAGGCGTAGACCTCGATTGTCGCTGCAACGACGAGGCATGGGATCGCGATCAAGACGGTGACGATGGTCGCGGCTAGCAGTTGGTTCCACTCACCGCGGCGACTGGCGATCAACCAGGCGGCCAGCGGCAGGAAGAGTGCGGTCAGCTCGAGCAGCGCGTGGGGCAGCACGCTAACCAAGAGCGTCGGGATCGAGATCTGCAGCTGGAAGGCGATCGTCGCCCCTTGGAAGCCTAGGTAGAGGGCCTGGGTGGCGAGCGAGAAGAGGGTGACGGCGCAGACGAAGAGGATCGCCAGCTCGCCCGCCTTGACGTGGACCCAGCGGGAGAAGCCGCTGCGCTGGGCGGCGGCGATCGGCATCGAGGCGCCGGCGATGAAGCCGGCGACGCAGGCGGTCGCGTGCAGGGCCAACACCAGCGAGTTGCGCCAGAGGATCGGCAGCAGGTCGCCGGGCTCGGACGGTTCGGTCAAGCCGGGCAGGTGGATCGGCGTGAGGTCGGGTGTGAGCAGGCCGGCGACGACCCAGACCGCCGCCAGCAGGGCCAAAGCGATCGCCAGACTGAGCGCCAGCCAAGCACGTAGGACAACCCAGTTGCGCTCGCTCCAACCCTGCAGCGCCGCACGGGTGTCCTCCATCCCGTGCGAAAAAACGTGCTCATTGGCGGTATTCATCGCTGCTGCATCGGCAGCCCGAAGCGATGAATTGAGCAGTGGAGCTGAGGGGGCTCGAACCCCTGACCTTCGCGCTGCCAGCGCGACGCTCTTCCAGCTGAGCTACAGCCCCGGGAAACTTCAGCGCCAGTTTAGCGCCGGCGAACGCCTAGGCCGGCGTCGGCTCGAGCAGGTGAAAGCCGATCCCCGCGGCCTGCAGGCGGGACTGCAGGGCATCGCCCATCGCCACCGCGGTCGTCACCTGGCCCGCGGTCTGCGGCAGATCGTCGAAGGCGAGACAGAGGCCCGACTCGGCCAGCATCTTCGAGGTCTCGCTGTAGCCGGGGTCTCCCCCGCTGACCTCGGTGACCACGCGCTTGCCGCCGCCCTCACCGACGAAGGTGACCTTGAACCAGCTCTTGGCGCGGACCTCCTCGCTCGGCCCCTCGCCCGGCGAACGCTGGGTCTTGAGCAGGAGCTTGCGCGTCGGCGGCAGCTGCGCCAGTACCAGCGCCACCCCGACCCCCCCGGCGGTCGCTGCGACCGAGCTGAGGTGCTTGGCGACGACGTTGTGGCCGTAACTGAAGTCAGGCCCGTAGCGCTCAAGCGCCGCGGCGGAGCGGCGCACCACCGGGCCGTCGATCGTCGGCATCGGCACCACCCAGCCACCGAGGTCGGTGTCGCGGCGTGGGCGAGCGGGCGCAGAGTGGATCTTCCTTCCCGCCGGCCGCTGCTCGGCCTGGCGACGCTGTTTAGCGGCGCTGAGCGTCTGGCGCGCTCGGCCGAAGCCGTTGATCGCCGAGGCGAAGGTCCCGCCGGAGAATTCGGCACCCATCCGCACGTAACCGTTGACGGTCAGCGGCACCCCTTCGGGCAACTGCTTGACGGTGAAGTAGGCGCCGAGGTCGTGCGGAATCGAGTCGAACCCGCAGCAGTGGACCAGGCGAGCGCCGCTCTGCTCGGCCTTGCGGTGGTAGCCGAGCCACATCCGGTCGACGAACTCGGGCTCGCCGGTGAGGTCGACGTAGTCGCTGCCCGCTGCCGCGCAGGCGGCAACCAGCGGCTCGCCGTAGAGCGCGTAAGGCCCGACGGTGGTGACGACGACCCGCGCCGCCTCTGCGACCTCGGCCAGTGCCACCGGGTCGGCCGCGTCGGCGACCAGCAGCTCAGGCGCCGGCACGTCAGGGGCGAGCTCGGCCTCGAGCGAGGCGCGCACTGCCTCGAGCTTGTTGCGGTTGCGGCCGACCAGGGCCCAGCGCAACCGGTCGGGACCGTTCGCGGCGAGGTAGTGGGCAGTCAGGCCGCCGGTGAACCCGGTGGCGCCGAAGAGCACCAAGTCGAACTGTCGGTCGCCGGACATCGGCGAAGCATAGGCCGAGTATCGTCCCGGGCCGCTCGTGGCCGTGCTGCTCTACGACAATCCGGTCTCCGGCAACTGCCACAAGGTCCGGCTGCTTTTCGGCCTGCTCGGCGTCGAGTTCGAGCGACGGGAGCTGTCGGTCGTCGATCACTCGGACCGGGCTGAAGTGCTCGGCGGGCTGAGTCCATCGCTCAACGTGCCGACGGTGGTGCTCGAGGACGGCCGCCCGCTGGGCGAGTCGAACGCGATCCTCTGGTACTTCGCCGACGGCACCGACTACCTGCCCGTCGATCCCTACAAGCGCGCCCAGGTACTGCAATGGATGTTCTTCGAGCAGTACAAGCATGAGCCGGCGATCGCCGTCCTGCGCTTCTGGCTGACGATCTCCAAGCAGCCCAGGCCCGCGGCGGAGATCGAGGCCAAGCGCGCGGCCGGTCGCGCGGCGCTCGAGGCGATGGAGCTCCACCTCGGCGAGCGCGAGTACTTCGTCGGCGGGCGGTTCACGATCGCCGACATCGCGCTCTACGCCTACACCAAGGTGGCACCCGAGGCGGGTTTCGATCTCACGCCGTATTCGGCGGTGCGCGGCTGGCTCGAGCGGGTCAGCCGATCAAGCGGATTGCAAAAGCTCTAGCGGTCCCAATCGAACACTAGGATGCCCGCGGTGGGCGACCGGTCAGCGGACATCCTGAGGCGACTGCGGGAGGGTCTCAACCGATCGGTCTTCCTTTCCCCGCCACCGGAGGCGACGAAGCTCAAGGGCTGGGAAGGAGGTTTGGTCCTCCTCTCCTTCCTGGCGCTCGCCATCGTCCTGCAGCTCTTCCGAATCGGCCCGTCCGAGGGCTTGAACTCACTCTGGGCAGAGGACGGGCCGGTCTTTTTCAGCGGCGCGCTGACCCACGGCTTCTTCGATTCCGTGACCTCGACCTACGCCGAATACCTCGTCGTCGCCCCCCGCCTCATCGGCGAGATCGGGACGCTGGTGCCCCTGCACGATGCGACGGTGGCGATGAATCTCACCGCTGCCCTCGTCGTCTCCCTCTGTGGGCTCGCCGTCTGGTTCGCCAGCGCCGGCCATATCCGCAGCCCCTACCTGCGTGCGCTCCTGGTGGCGCTGACGGTGCTCTGCCCGGTGAGCAGCATCGAGGCCGTCGTCACGCCGACGAACGTCGCCTGGTACATGACCTTCGCGGTCTTCTGGCTGCTGTTCTGGCGACCCGCGACGACCTGGGGTGCGGGTCTCGGCGGCTTGCTGATCTTCGCCACCGGCGTCAGCACACCCGCCACGCTCTTCTTCCTCCCCGTCGTCCTCCTGCGCGCGGTCGCGATTCGCGGGCGCCGCGACATCCTGATCGTCGGCTCCTACGCGCTCGCGATGGTTATTCAGCTGCAGGCGATTCTGTTCAACAACGAAGAAGTGATCGGCGACGCCTGGACGGGCAACATCCTCACTGCCTTCCTGCAGCGCGTCGTCGACAGCGCGGTCCTCGGGGTCGAGCTGGGTGGCTCCACCTGGGCCGACTGGGGATGGCCCTTCCTGATCGCGATCGTCCTCGCGGTCGCGGCCTACCTGATCGTGACGCCGCTGCGCGCCTCCTCCCGCCGCCTCTTCGTCGGGATCGCCGTCGCCACCTCGGTGGTGATGTTCTTGGCCTCCGGGTACACCCGCGCGCTCGGCGACGTGATGGTCTGGCGGGCCGATTCCTACAACTCCTTCGGCGGCCGCTACGCGATGGTCCCAACCCTGCTTCTGGTCAGCGCCGCCCTCGTCTTGATCGACTCCCGCTACCGCTCCTCGCGAGCCAACACCGTCGCGGCATTCGCAGTTTCTACGGTGCTGCTGGTCTCGATCGTCACCTCATTCGACGTTCGCGGCGAAATCGGCCGCGGCGGACCGAAGTGGGACAAGAGCCTGAGCGCTGCCACCGCTAGGTGCGAAGCCAAGAACCTTGCCGAAGTCCAGGTCTTCACCGCGCCCCAAGGGTGGTCGGTGCCGATCTCCTGCGACCGCTTGGTCTCTACAGACGAGTCGGAACGAGCGCGTTAACGCCGACGTTTGGCCGCTGGCCCCACGTGGTAGCGGCATGCACATGACTAGCGACGTCGAGGATGGGGACTAGTCATGGACGAAGGCGCGCGTAATCCCGAGCTGGCTGCGCTCGATCCCCTGGTTGGCGAGTGGACCAGCAAGGCGACCCATCCGATGTTCCCCGCGACAGTGGTCAGTGGCCGCATGACCTACGAGTGGCTCGAGGGAGAGCGATTCCTCATACAGCGATCGAGCGCGGACCATCCCGACTTCCCCGACTCGATCAGCGTGATCGGCTTTGCCAGCGACGAGCTGGCGGCGCACTACTTCGACTCACGCGGTGTCTTCCGGATCTACCGCGTCGCGATGGCGGGCGACACCCTCCGCATCTGGCGCGATGCGCCGGGGTTCTCCCAACGCCTCGAGGCAAAGTTGAGCGACGACGGGGCGACGCTCGCCGGTGTATGGCAACTGTCGCGCGATGACGAGACCTGGGACGACGACCTCTCCATCACCTTCACTCGCCGGCGCGGAGGCTCCTGATCTATGGGCGCAGCTGGGTCAGGAGCTGCCCGGGATCGATGTACTCGCTCATCTCGGCTATGCGCCCGTCCTCATCGAGGACCATGAAGAGGCCGCCCCGCAATTCCAGCCTCCTTCCCGTCGGCGAAAGCCTCTCTCCGCTCACCACCAAATCGCCGCTGTGCGTTCCTCGCTCGAGGTTCTCAGCCGCGAGCGTCTGTGCTCCTTCGTCGACCAACAGTCGCGTGCACTCGATCGTGAGATCCGGAAGGGCCGCCAGCTCGTATTCGTAGCGCTCTCGAAGTGCGTCCACGCCGTGCAAGACCTCGATGCCGTCCCGAAAGACCAGCCCGTCGCTGTAGAGGGAGTAGTAGCGCTCCATGTCCCGACGATTCCAAGCGGCGACGTATTCGGCGTAGAAGTCGCGTAGCTCGGCGGTGCTCAGAATGCCCACCGCAGGATCCTAGAAAGCTGACTCGACAGCGGCCGTCCTCCGACCGCGGGCGGCCCTATTGTGGCCCGCCCTTGTACGACGCCTCCCAGCACCCGATCGGCGGCAGCGCGCCCGCCAGATCGCTTCCGGATTGGCCCGAGGCCCGGCCCCTGCGCTCGTGGCAGCAGGAGGCGACCGAGGCCGTGCGGGCTCACTCGGCCCCCAGCTTCCTGGCCTCGGCCACGCCGGCGGCGGGCAAGACCACCTTCGGCCTGCACATCGCCCACCGAATGCTGAGTGCCGGGTTCGTCTCGCGCGTCGTCGTCGCCGGCCCGACCACCCACATCTGCCGCCAGTGGGCCGCCGACGCAGGTCGCTACGGCATCGATCTCGAGCCGAACAGGCCAAACTCAGACGGGCCGGAGTCGGCCGACTTCCACGGCGTCGCCGTCACCTACCAGACGATCGCGGCCGGGCCGGAGATGCACCGGCTGGCCGCCGCTCGCCGGCCGACCCTGCTGATCGCCGACGAGCCTCACCACATGGGCGATCAGGCCGCCTGGGGCCTGCAAACCCGCAAGGCCTTCGACGGCGCCCGTTTCCGGCTGCTGCTCTCAGGCACGCCTTTCCGCTCCGACAACTCGGCCATCCCCTGGGTCATCTACGACGAGGACGGCCTCAGCCGGGCCGACTACGCCTACGGCTATCCGCAGGCACTGGTCGACCGGGTATGCCGCCCGATCACCTTCCTGCCCTATGACGGCGAGATGGAATGGATCGCGGACGGCCGGCTGCGCAGCGCCGATTTCGACCTCGTCTTGCCGGCGGCGGAAGCGGCACGACGCCTGCGGACGGCGCTCAGTCCAGAGGGCGAGTGGATGGGTGAGGTGCTGCGCGACGGTGATGCCAGGCTGAGCGAGGTGCGCGCCGACGGACACCCTGACGCCGGCGGCCTGGTCATCGCCTCCGATCAGGATCACGCGCGGGCGATCGCGGCGCGGCTCGGGTCGATCTCGGGGGAGCAACCCGAGTTGGTGATGAGCGACGAGCCCGGCGCCAGCCGGCGCATCGCCGATTTCGCTTCCTCCGATCGACGCTGGCTGGTCTCGGTCCTGATGGTCTCGGAGGGCGTCGACATTCCCCGCCTGCGGGTCGGTGTCTACGCGACCGCGGCGCGAACCGAGCTCTTCTTCCGCCAGGTGGTCGGTCGCTTCATCCGGGCCACCCCGCGGCCGCGCCGCCAGATGAGCTACCTCCTGATGCCGGCCGACTCGCGACTCAAGGCACTCGCCCACGAGATCGAGCTGGAGCGCCGACACGCGCTCGACCTCTCGCCGGAGGCCGAGGAGGAAGAGGGCGAGATGGACGACTCGGATCCGGAGCAGCGCAAGCCAGGTGAGGGCTTTGCCGCCCTGAGCTCGGGTGACGCTGAGCTGGATGAGGCGATCATGAGCGAGACCGCGCTTCAGCTCTTCCCGACCGATGACCCCAAGCCGGGGACGAAGAAGGCAACCGCCCCCACTAGGCCCGCAGCGGAGGAGCTCGAACCCGAGCGGGAGTCGGCCTATGCGACCCGAGAGCGACTGCGCGGCGAGCGCAGCCGTCTAGTCGCCAACGTCGCCCGTCTCACCAAAAAGTCGCACCGAGAGGTCCAGGCCCGCATCAATCGCGAGACCCAGGTGCGCTCGGTCTCCAGCGCCACCATCGAGCAGCTCGAGCGCGGCAATGCAGTGCTGCGCCGCGAGCTGCGGCGGTGAGATCACGCATGCCCGTCCGAGCCCGACTATTTAGGGTCCGCTCGACCTATTCGAACTCGTCAGGCTCCAAGGTTCTCAGCTCATAGCGGAGAGCCGGATCGTTTGGATCTACGTCAACGCCCTCCACGCCGATGAAGTAGCCGGTCGGGACCCCGGCGGGAACTTCGTCGTCGAGCGCTCGGCCGGTGGCTATGAGGACGCCGACATAAGCGGCGATTCCGTTCCAGTCATAGGAGCCTGAATCCGTACCGACATAGACGTATTGGTCGTTGCCGGTGAGGACCACCTCGTCGTAGATGAAGGGGTTATAGCCATGTCCCTCCACTCGGGATTCCGAGAAGACCCGTCCAACGAGGATCACGGGTACCCCCTCCCATTCCGGTGCGTTGTTGACCAGTTCATCGACGCCCACCGCGCTGGCGTACGTAGATCCCCCCTTCAAGGTCGTGTAAAGGCCCTCGCCCACATCCGTCTCACCTACGTACTCGAAAGCGGCGTCCGAAAAAGAGGGACCGTCTTGCCAAAATGGGCGACCCTCGATGGTCTCCTTCATGTCGTCCAGGCGCTTCCCGTCGTAGCCCCGAGTGAAGTCGTGGACTTCATCGATGGCACCTCCTACCCAGTGTCCTATCGGCGAGAAAATTCCCCCTATGAAGACCGCCGCGGCAGCGCTGATGACGGCGACCCGAGCCTCGGATCCAAGCTTGGACCACCAGTTGGGGTTCTTGGCCGTGTCTGCCGGAGCGGGTTCTCCCGCCGGTTCGGACTTCTTCCCCTCGCCGGTCGATTCGGGTCCCGACGCAGATGTCTCCCTGGATCCCTCCTCAGTCGCGCCATCGCCGGACGACTCCCCCTTCTCGTCTTTGTCCTTGCTTGCCACCCACCCAGGATAAGAAGCTACCCGGAGGTCCCAGATGGGAACTCGCGCTTTCGCGGATGAAGCCTGATCGACTGCCTCCATCCAATCGTTCCAATCGCAGCGTCGCACCCGGCAGCGAAAAGCCCCGCCTGAGCGGGGCTTTTCGTGAGAGCGGCTGATGGGATTCGAACCCACGACCTTCTGCATGGCAAGCAGACGCTCTAGCCAGCTGAGCTACAGCCGCGCAAGGCGGCGAGTATAGCTGTGAGGGACTGGGTAGCCGTTGAACGGGGTCTTGAAGGCGATACCTAATATTTGGTAGTCTCTACGAGCTCGGTGGAACGGTCGCCGGCTTGGCAACCAGCAGAGGCTCAAGCAAGTCAGTTGAAATATTCCTCGTCTAGTTGCCATCGGTATCCCGTTCAGGCGGTCTCTCCCTCCCCCGCCATTCGGGACTGACAGGCCAGGCGGCCGTCCCACCGGGCTCTTAGGCCAACTCGGCGAGCAGGTCCTGCAGGTCGAGCGGTCGCGTGTACATCCCGACCTTGTCTCCGGATGCCGGCTGCGGCCACTCGTCCTTGGGCCGATCCCAGTAGAGCTCGACTCCGTTGCGGTCGGGATCGTCCAGGTAGAGCGCCTCGCTGACGCCGTGGTCGGAGGCGCCGGTAAGGCCGACGCCGTTGTCGATCAGGCGCTGCAGCGCCACCGCGAGGGCGCGCCGGGTCGGGTAGCGAATCGCGCTGTGAAAGAGGCCCGTGGTTCCGGGCGCGGGCGGGGCGCCGCCCTTGGACTGCCAGGTGTTGAGGCCGATGTGGTGGTGATAGCCGCCGGCCGAGATGAAGGCCGCTTCGTCACCCAGGCGTGCCTGCAGCTCGAAGCCGAGCACGTCGCAGTAGAAGGCCAGGGCGCGATCGAGGTCGGCGACCTTGAGGTGGACGTGGCCGATCTCGGCGCCGGGGTCGATCGGCTCGGTCATGGAGTCAGCCATCCAGGGCCTCGTTGACGAGGCGATCGGCCTCGGCGTTGTGCTCGCGACGCACGTGGCGAATCGACCAGCTGTCAAAGCCCCGCAGCGCTTTCTTCACCTCGGCGTGGAGTTCGCGCATCGTCGCGTCCTTGACCTTGTATTCGCCCTTGACCTGCTTGACGATCAGCTCGGAATCGCCGACCAGCTCCAACTCGTCGGCCCCCAGCGCGGCAGCGCGCTCGATCCCCAGCAGCAGCGCTTTGTACTCGGCGACGTTGTTGGTGGCCCGGCCGATTCGCTCGCCGTGCTCGTCGAGCACAACGCCCGCGGGATCCTGAACGACGGCGGCGATAGCCGCTGGCCCCGGATTGCCGCGGGCACCGCCATCGACGTTGACGACGAGCTTCACCGCCGCCTCAGCCAAAAAGCGCGGCGAAGGGGTTGGCGGCCGGCGGCACCGAAAACAAGTTGTCCGCCCTTCCCCACGCTGGCGTTCCACTGGCGGGCGGAGCGATCAAGCTGCTCGACGTCCTCGCCCTTGGCGATCTCGACCACCTGTCCCGCCCGGTCGACCGCCCACTGATACCAGCAGAGCTCCCACGCGACGGTGATCCGCACCTGGCTGGATGATCCGGCAGCGGCGCCGACGGACGCCGAGGGACGACCGAGGCTGCGGGTCAATCCCGCCACCGTGCGCCCGGCCGGGCTCTCGTTGAAGCAAACGGCGGCCTGCTCGAGCCGGCCGCCCGGTGTCTCCACCTGCCGCCGCCTGATGTTCGCTCCCGGGGCGGCTGGATCGCGCTGGTAGATGCTCACGCCTGAAAGCTAGTTGACGCGGACCCGTTCGACCCCCTCAGCCGGCGGCTGAGACGACTTTTTCGGCCAGGTGCGCCGGCACCTCTTGGTAGCGATCGAAATCGACCTCGAACTCGGCCCGGCCGCCGCTGATCGAACGCAGGTCGGGGGCGTAGTCGAGCACCTCCGCCATCGGCACCTCCGCTCGCACCTCGGTGACGGTGCCCTTCGGCTCCATCCCCAGGGGATGCCCGCGGCGCGAGTTGAGGTCGCCGATCACGTCGCCGACGACGTCCCCGGGACAGCTGACGACAAGTCGGACGATCGGCTCCAGGAGGACCGGATCTGCCGCTTCCATCGCCTCCTTGAAAGCCATCGCACCGGCAATTTTGAAGGCCATCTCGGAGGAGTCGACGTCGTGGTGTTTGCCGTCTACAAGGCGTACCCGCACCCCCTTGACCGGGTAGCCGGCCACCGTGCCGTGCGCCATCGCCTCCTCGATTCCCTTCTCCACCGCCGGGATGAAACTGCCGGGGATCGCGGCGCCCTTGATCTTGTTGACGAACTCGAGGCCGGCGCCGTTCTCACTCGGCTCGATCTCGATCTGGCAGTCGGCGAACTGGCCGCGGCCGCCCGACTGCTTCTTGTAGCGGGCGTGGGCGCTGGCAGCCTGGCGAATCGACTCCTGGTAGGGCACCCGCGGCGGGTGTAGCTCGATCTCGACCCCGAAGCGCCGCTTCATCCGCGCCACGATCACCTCGACGTGCACTTGGGTCAGGCCGGCGATGATCTGCTCGCCGGTCTGCGCATCGCGATGGACGTCGAGGGTCGGATCTTCCTCGGTCAACCGCCGCACCGCGGCCGCCGCCTTCTCCTCGTCGCCCTTCGACTTCGGCTCGTAGGCGAAGGCCATGACCGGATTCGGCAAGTCGAGCGGCGCAAAGCCGATCGCCTCCGATCCGGCGCAGAGCACGTCACCGGCACGGGTCTCCTTCAGCTTCGCGATGGCGCCGATGTCGCCGGCCCCCAGCTCCGCGCTCGGCTTCAGGTCCTTGCCGAGCGGCTGACTGAGCTGTCCGACACGCTCTTTCTGCCCGCGGGTGACGTTGACCGCCTGCGAGTCCGAGACAAGCGTGCCGCGGTAAACGCGGAAGAGATTGACCCGCCCGGTATAGGGATCGGCGAGCGTCTTGAAGACGTAGGCGACGAGCGGACCATCCTCGTCAGGCTCGATCTCGATCTCCTCGCCATCCGCTCCCCTCGCTGCCAGGGGCCCGCGCATCGCCGGCGAGGGCAAGTCCTCGACCAGCGCCTCGAGCAGGCGGCCCGTGCCGAGATTGGCGCTGGCGACGCCACAGGTGACGGGAAAGATCCGGCCGGCCGTGACACCTTGCTTGAGCACACGCACGATCTCGTCGTGATCGATCTCCTCGCCGTCGAGGTAGCGCTCCATCAACTCGTCGGAGTTCTCGGCCACCTCGTCCATCAGGCGCTCCCGATACTCCTCGGCCCGGGCGCGCAGCTGCTCGGGGATCGGAGCTTCTTCCGCTGCCCCCGGCCCGAGCCCGTCATAGAGGAACGCCTTCTGGTCGATCAGGTCGACCACCCCACGCACCTCGTGCTCTGAGCCGATCGGGATCTCGGTGGCGACCACGTGGGCGCCGAAGGCCGCCTTGAGCGAGTCGAGGGCGCGGTAGAAATCAGCCCGCTCGCGGTCGAGCATGTTGACGAAGACCAGCCGCGCCAGGCCCTCGGCATCGGCCCGGCGCCAGAGGCGTTCGGTGTGCACCTCGACCCCCATTACGCCGTTGACGACGACCACCGCGGCGTCGGCGACCCGCAGGGCGGCGATCGCGTCGGCGACGAAGCTCGGCTCGCCCGGCGTGTCGATCAGGTTGATCTCGCGACCGCTGTGCTCAAAGCAGGCCAGCGAGGCGTTGATCGACAGCGAGCGCTCCTGCTCATCGGGCTCGTGGTCGGAGACGGTAGTGCCGTCCGCCACCGTGCCCAGACGATTTACGGCGCCGGCCTCAAAGAGCATCGCCTCGTGCAGGCTCGTCTTGCCGCAGCCCCGGTGCCCTACCAGGGCGACATTGCGAATCCGGTCTGCGGCCTTATGAGGCACACGTCTGAAGGTACCCCTCGAGTCGCGAAACTCAACCGGGTTAAGTACGGGTCAGGCGGCCTGCAGGCCGGACTTCAAGCGCATCACGGCCTTGGTGTGCAGCTGCGAGACGCGCGACTCGGTGACGCCGAGCACCTCGCCGATCTCGCGCAGGGTGAGGTTCTCGTAGTAGTAGAGCGCGACGACGAGCTGCTCACGCTCCGGCAGCGAGGAGATCGCCTCGGTCAGGCGGTCCTTGACCTCGCTGCTGGCCAGCGACTCCTGCGGATCCTCGGCGCGCGGGTCGGAGATCGTGTCGAGCAGCGAGACCGAATCACCGGAAGAGTCGGAGACGGTCCAGAGCTCATCGAGGGCGTAAACGGAGGAGTTGGCGATCTCCAGCAGCGAGGTCTGCAGTTCGTCCTCGCTGATTTCGAGCCGCCCAGCGAGCTCGGCCTCGCTGGGGGCGCGCTGCAGCTCGTGCTCGAGCTTCGCCTGCGCCGCCTCGATTTCGCGGGCTCGGGAGCGGACCGAGCGCGGCACCCAGTCCAGTGAGCGCAGCTCGTCGATGATCGCGCCGCGGATCCGGGTCATCGCGAAGGTCTCGAATTTGATCCCCCGCTCGGGCTCGAAGCGCTCGATCGCGCCGATCAACCCCATCAGCCCGTAAGAGATCAGATCAGCGTCGTCGACGTGCGAGGGCAGGCCGGCCCCGAGACGGCCGGCGACGAACTTGACCATCGGCGAGTAAGCCACGACCAAGCGCTCGCGCGCGGTGGCGTCCCCTTCCTCCTTGTAGCGGCGCCAAAGATCGCGCAGCTCCACCTCTTTTACCCCGGTTTCCATCTAATTCCCCTGCATCCTAAGGTCGCTGGCAAGTTCTTGCCGCTCATGCGCGCGGGTGGGTGGCCGCATACGCGTCGCGGAGGCGAGCCGCATCGACACGAGTGTAGACCTGCGTGGTCGATATCGAAGCGTGGCCGAGCAGCTCCTGGATCGTGCGCAGATCCGCCCCACCTTCGAGCAGATGGGTGGCAAAGCTGTGGCGCAGCGAGTGCGGTGAGACACCGGCGGCGAGCGCGGCCTCGCGTACCCAGAGCCCAAGCCGCCGGGTGACGTCTGAGTTGGAGAGCCGCCTGCCGCTCTTGGAGAGAAAGAGGGCCTGCTCGCGGGGATCCGCGCTCAAGGCGTGGCGACCGCGCTCGGAATAGCGGCGCAGGGCCTGCTGCGCCGGCTCGCCAACCGGCAGCAACCGTTCCTTCGAGCCCTTGCCCAGCACCCGCAACTGCTCGGTCTCGAAATCAAGCGCGCCGACGTCCAGAGTGACGATCTCCTCGCAACGCAGGCCACAGGAGTAGGCGAGCTCGAGCATCGCCCGGTCACGCAGCTCCAGCGGTGTGCGGGCGGGAATCCGCTCCAGCAATTCGCGCACCTGTTCGACCGTGAGCACCCGCGGCAGCTTCTCCTCGCGCTTCGGGCTGGAGACCAGATCAGCTGGGTTCTGCCCGATCCGCTCCGTGCGGACGAGGAAGTCGAAGAGCCCCCGAACCGCCGCCAGCTTGCGCGCCACCGTTGCCGGCGCCGCCCCGTCCGAGGAGAGCCCAGCGGCGTAGCGGCGTATGTCCCGGTGTCGGAGATCGCCGGGCCCCCGCTCCCCGGCCCACTCGACGAACTGCCCCAGGTCGACCCCATACGCCTTACGGGTTCGCTCGGCAGCACCCCGTGCCCTCAAATCTCGGTCATACGCGGTTAGCGCCTCGGCCCAGTTCACAAAATGGGATTCGAGTTTTTTGCCTTACGTCCTCTGAGCGGCGCGAGGACCCAGCAGATCAAGGACGCAGGGAGCGCAGCGTGCTTCAGCACGTAAGCGACTGAGGACGCCGATATGTGCCGGTCCTCGCGCCGCTCAGCCGATGAAAATGGGGGTTCCTACTTCAACCTGGTCGTAGAGCTCTTCGACGTCGGGGATCGCCATTCGCACGCAGCCGTGCGAGGCAGCCGAGCCGAGGGAGTAGGTCTCTTCGGTGCCGTGGATTCCGGCACCTTCATAGATGCCCATCCAGCGTGCCTTGATCGGGTTCGAGGGCCCCGGCGGAATGTCCTGACCCGCGAGACTGCCGGCCCAATCGGATTCGGGCACGTGCCAGGTCGGATTTTCTTCCTTTTCCTGGATCTCATAGAGGCCTTCCGGGGTTTCCAGGCCTTCCTGGCCCACGGCGACGGTGTAGGTCTTGGCCAGCTTCAGGTCCTTCCACAGGCGCAGGGTGAAGGAGGCGCGATCGAGGGTCAGGTAGGAGGGATAGGTGGCCGCCACTTCTTTGGTGGTCACATCTGGCTTCGTGTAATGGGTGCGGGCGGCAATCGTGTGGTCCGCGTTGGCGTTCAACACCGCCGCTTTCAGCTCGCGGGTGAGCAGGTTGTCGCGCAGCTTGCGCCCGTTCTCGGCGGCAACGACTTCAAGCGAGTCCGCGGTCGGTTCGACCGTTGCATCCTGGGCTTCGCGATCGACTTCATCGGCGATCTTGCGAACGAAGCGATTGATCGCCGGCTGGGAGTAAGTGACGTCGGCGGCGATCTGCTTGTCGACGTCGCCGCCGGTGACGTAGCGGACCAGGCGACCGGGAAAGCCACCGTCGCGGCTGTCGGCAACCGCCTGTTCGATTGCAGCGTCGAGATCAGCGTGCACCTTGAGGCTCTTGCCCGGCAGGGTCCAGCTCTCGCCGTCGTAGCCGACGCGCAGTGAGTGCTGCAGCGGCCCGAGCAGCTCGCGCGACACGGCCTGCTTGGCTTCCGCTTCATTCATGCCGCCGACGTCGACGCCGCCAACCGTGACGCCGTCGGCGATCTCGTCCTTCGCCGAAGTGTCGTAGGCGTAGCCGACCGCGACCCCGAGGAGGAGCAGCGCCGCCACAGCGGCAATCGCGATTTGAGTCTTGCGCCCCATCACCTCTCCCCGTTAATCGGCATCAAGTGGGCGATACCTGACCTACGCAAAAGTTTAGGCACACGGATCATTCGGCCCGATCACTCAGATCACCTGCAAATCCGCATCCGGCAGGGTGACGGTCGCTGCGGATATCTTTCTCGTCATGCGCTCCAAGGATGAAATCCGCAAGGAGGTCTGGAAGGCGATGGACCGCGAAGGCGTTTCGCGGTTCCCCGGCGCCGAGGGTCGCATTCCGAACTTTGCCGGGGCCAAACTGGCAGCGGAGAAGCTCGCCGGGCAGCGCCTCTGGCGACGGGCGCGGGTGATCAAGGCAAATCCCGACTCGCCGCAGACCTACGCGCGCCGGATCGCCCTCGAGGAGGGCAAGACGGTGATCATGGCGGTGCCGCGACTGCGCGATCCGCACCCATTTCGGGTGCTCGATCCGAAGAAGCTCTCCAAACGGGCGGTAAAAGAGGCGGCCACGATCAAGGGAGCGCTGAAACACGGCCGCGTGGTGGCACTCGACGAGTTGCCGGAGATCGACTTCGTCCTCTGCGGCTCGGTCGCGGTGAACCTCAGCGGCGCCCGGGTCGGCAAGGGCGGTGGCTACTCCGACCTCGAGTACGGGGTGCTGATCGACGCCGGCAAGATCGACAATCACACCACCGTGGCGACAACCGTGCACCCGACTCAGGTCCTGCGCCACCACCTGATGATGACCGCGCACGATCTGCCGGTCGATGTGATCGCGACGCCGCGTGCCGTGATCGAGGTCGAGCGCCAGTACGAGCGCCCACGGGGAATTCTCTGGGACCACTTGCAACCGCCGCAGATCCGCGAAATACCCATACTCGAACGTATGGGCTATGCGTGACGACTACGGCAATGCCGATCCCGACTGGCTGAAGCTCGACTGGCGGCCACACGTTCACCGGCTCGAGCTGCCGGGGGCGACGGTCAACTACGCCGAGATCGGCGAGGGGGAACCGATCGTCTTCGTCCACGGCCTGACCAGCTCCTGGCAGGCCTGGCTCGAAAACCTCCCCCACTTCAGCCGCTCCCACCGCGCCATCGCCCTCGACCTGCCCGGCTTCGGGGCCAGCCCGATGCCCTCTTGGCCAATCGACATGCCCGCCTACGGCCGCCTCCTGCGCGACTTCTGCGAGAAGCTCGAGATCGGCCGTGATGCCACGCTGGTCGGCAACTCGATGGGTGGCTTGGTTGCCGCCGAGGCTGTGCTTGGCGAGCCAAGCCGATTCAACCGTTTGGTCCTTGTCTCGGCCGCCGGCTTCATCAATACCTGGCTGCCTCACCAGCGTGGTAAGGCCACGTCGAGCGCCTGGAACACCTTTGGCCGCCCCTTCGGCGCCGCCGCCCGCTTCTTCGTCACCCACCCTCGCGCCCGCTACGCGATGTTCCGCTTCGCCATGCGTTACCCCGGCCGCCTGCGAAAGGAGCTGCTCTGGGAGCAAATGGCTTCCGGCGTCCCCTGTCCCGGGTTTGCGGACGCCCTAGATGCCGTGCTCGAATACGACGCCCGCGACCGCCTCGAAGAGATCCAGATCCCGACGATGATCGTCTGGGGTACAGATGACTGGGTGATCCCCTCCGCCGCCGCGCACAGCTACAACCGCCGCATCCCCAACTCAAAGCTCGCGATCTTCGAGCACACCGGCCACGTGCCACAGCTCGAGCGGCCCGCGCGCTTCAACGCCCTACTCGACGAGTTTCTGGCTACTTAGGCGGTTACGGCGCCTTCGGACGCCGAGGACACCGTGGCGGCGTACTTAGCCATCACGCCCTTGCCGAACGGAGATCCCGGTGACTCGTATTCACCGACGCGCTTGGCGATCTCCTCGTCAGAGAGATCTACGTCGAGGCGGCGGTTGTCGATGTCGACCGTGATCTCATCGCCCTCGCGGATCGCCGCGATCGGGCCGCCCCTTGCCGCCTCCGGCGAGACGTGGCCGATCATCAGACCGCGGGTGGCACCGGAGAAGCGACCGTCGGTGACCATCGCCACGCTCTGTCCCAGGCCCTCGCCGACGATCGCGGCGGTGACCTGGAGCATCTCACGCATGCCAGGACCACCAACAGGGCCCTCATTGCGAATCACGACGACGTCGCCGGGATTGATCTGCTGCGCCTTGACTGCTCGGAAGCAGTCCTCTTCGGACTCATAAACCCGGGCCGGCCCGGTCTGCTGGGTCCGCTCGGTACCGGCAAGCTTCACCACCGAGCCCTCGGGGGCAAGGTTGCCGCCGAGGATCGCCAGGCCGCCTTCGCTCTTGACCGGATCGTTGAGCGGGCGCACGACCTCCTGGCCTGGCGCCTCGCTCGCCTCCTCCGCGACCTCACCGATCGTCTTGCCGGTGACGGTAAGCGCGCCCTCGTGCAGGCTGCCGGCTTCGGCGAGGCGCTTGAGGATGACCGGCACGCCGCCGGCGGCGTAGAGGTCGGTAGCGACGAAGCGGCCACCCGGCTTGAGGTCGGCGAAGAGCGGCGTAGCCCGGGAGATCCGCTCGAAGTCGGCCATCGTCAGCTCGATCTCGAGCTCCTTGGCAAGCGCGATCAGGTGCAGGACCGCGTTGGTCGATCCGCCCGAGGCGCAAACGCAGGCGATCGCGTTCTCCAGCGAGTCACGCGTGATTACCTTGCTTGGCTTGATGTCGTCAACGAGGACGTTGAGCACGAGCTCGCCGATGCGCTCGGCAACAGTTCCCTTCTCGCCATCTTCGGCCGGGACCATCGCCGAGCCTCCGGCGCTGATCCCCAGCGCCTCGAAGGCGCAGGCCATCGTGTTGGCGGTGAACTGGCCACCACAGGCCCCGGCGCCGGGGCTGGCGACGCCCTCGAGCTCGTTCAGTTCCTCGTCGCTCATGTCGCCGGCGTTGTGGGCGCCCATCGCCTCGAAGATGTCGAGAATCGTCACGTCGCGGCCATGCCAGTGGCCGGGGGCGATCGAGCCGCCATAGAGGACGACGGAGGGAACGTCGAGGCGGGCCAGCGCCATCGCACAGCCCGGGATCGTCTTGTCACAGGCGCAGAGCGCCACGATCGCGTCGAACTGGTAGCCGCGGGCCATCAGCTCGATCGAGTCGGCGATCACCTCACGGCTGACCAGGGAGGCCTTCATCCCCTGGGTTCCCATCGTGATCCCGTCCGAGATCGCGACGGTGTTGAACTCGAGCGGCGTGCCGCCGGCGGCGCGGACGCCGTCCTTGACGTGCTCGGCGAGCCCGCGCAGGTGGAAGTTGCAGGAGTTTGCCTCGGCCCAAGTGTTGGCGATGCCGATCGTCGGCCGGCTCAGCGCCTCATCGTCGTAACCGACGCCCTTCATGTAGGCGCGCGAGTGAGCCCGGTCGGGACCGTCGAAGAGGGCACTCGAGCGGGGACGGGGAAGCTTGGTCGTGGTTGCGCCGTTGGAGCTCATTGCCGAAATCTACCGAGGCGGCCCAGAGGTCAGGTCGAAGACGTCGACCGGGCCGGGGCCCTCGCCGATCTCACGCAGACCGCTCGCCACCGCGGCGGAGGCAACGGCCCGCGCCTTTCGCGCCGCCTCGAGCGGAGTCTCGCCCAAGGCGAGGTGGGCGGCCAAGGCCGAAGAATGAGTGCAGCCGGAACCGTGGGCGGCGCCATCCGGGTGTCGCTCGCCGGGAATCTCGGCCGATTCACGGCCATCGAAGAAGAGATCGACCAGGCGCTCACTGTGCCCGCCCGTGACAACGACGGCGTGCGGCCCCAGCGCCCGTACCTCGCGGGCAAGGTCCTCCTGGGAGTCCTGCTCCCCCGCACCGCTGAGCACGCGCGCCTCGGGGATGTTCGGGGTGACTACCGTGGCCAGGGGCAGCAGACGCTCGGTCAGCGCTGCCCGGGCCTCCTCGTCGAGCAGTACCGCACCGCTCTCGGCCACCATCACCGGATCGATCACGACCGGCGCATCGCCGACAAAACGCAGCGCCTCGACCACCGCGTCGACCGTCTCCGCCGTGCCGAGCATGCCGATCTTCACCGCGGCCACGCCGATGTCTTCGGCAACGGCACCGACCTGGGCGACGATCATCTCCGCCGAGACCGCTTCGATCGCCTCGACCCCAACCGTGTTCTGCGCCGTGATTGCCGTGATTGCCGTCATCCCGTGCACGCCGCAATGGGCGAATGCCTTCAGATCAGCCTGGACTCCGGCGCCACCACCGGAGTCCGACCCGGCAATCGAAAGCACAGCTGGAATCGAGGCGGAGGACACGAGCGCAGCCTAGATGGCGGGCGGCGCAAGCAGCGTCCGCGAGTAGACACCGAGCAAGGAACAGGAGACGTAGCCGAGCGCCTCCAGCGTCGCCAGCGCCGCGGCCGCCTCGGCGCCGTTGAGATCGAGCGCCGCGGCGATCGCGTCGCTGGTCTCCGCCCCGCGCTCCAGAGCCGCAAGCACGCCGCGAAGACGGGGATCGAGGCCGGCGCCGACACGCTCGACGCTGCGAACGCCGGCCCCAAGCATCGCGTCGAGAACGTCCTGGCCGCTGCGAACCAGGCAGGCGCCGCCGGCGAGCAAGTCGTTGGTACCGGCCGACACGCGTGAGCTCACCGGCCCCGGCACGGCGCCCAGGTCACGACCGAGATCGGCAGCGAGGTCGGCAGTGATCAACGACCCCGATCGCCGGGCGGCCTCGACGACGACGGTCATGCCCGCCATAGCGGCCATGATCCGGTTGCGGGCTGGGAAGGTCCAGCGCCAAGCACCCGTTCCCGGCGGCAGCTCAGAGAGGACGAGGCCCTGCTCGCAGATGCGCCGCCATAGCGAGCGGTGGGAGGCTGGGTAGGGGAAGTCGGGACCACAGCCGAGCACGGCGACGGTCGTGTCCGCATCGAGCGCGCCGCGATGGGCACAGGCATCGATGCCGAAAGCCAGGCCGCTGACTACCAAGAGGCCCGCGGCCGTCAGTTCGCGAGCGAGCTCCCGCGCCACCTCGCGACCGTAGGCACTGGCGCGCCTGGCGCCGACGATCGTCACCGCCTGCTGCGGCGCGAGCCGCGCGAGCAGGGCCGGGTCGCCGCGCCCGATCAGCGCCCAGGGCGCGTCAGTGGCATCGTCCAGGCCGACCGGATAGGCCGGGTCGTGGCGACAGCAGGCCCAGCACTGCGCGGCCAGCAGGTCGGCGCGAAGACGACGCTCCGGGTAGGCGCTCACCTGGGCAAGGATCTGCGCGGCAACCTTCGGCGCGGCGGCGGCGGCAAGGTCCTCATTGGACAAGCGCAGCAATTCCGGCGAGCGTGATCCGACCTCCCCGCTGGAGACCTTTTCAACGTAGGGCGCGAGGTGGGCGAGCAATCGACTGCGGCGCAAGCACTCGGCACAAGCATGGGGCTGATTCACTGGCCATCCCTCCGGCGCAGTTGCAGGGCCTGGGCGACCTGCTCGCGGCCGATCGCATCGCTGCCGGCGAGATCGGCGACGGTGCGGGCGAGGCGCAGGACACGGTCGTGGGCGCGGCCACTAAGGCGACGGCGCGCGTATGACTCAGCCAGCAGCGTGGCGGCGTCCTCCTCGAGGCCGCACTCGCGCGCCTCGGCGGGCGTCATCTCGGCGTTGCAGCGACCGCTGCCGAGCCGGTCTTCCTGGCGCTCGCGGGCATTGCACACTCGCTCACGCACCGCAGCCGAGGACTCGCCGGGCGGACCACCGATCTCCTCTGCGGTCGGCTGGCGAATCGCGGCGAGCACGTCGATGCGATCGGCAAGGGCGCCGCTCAACCGGGCCTGATAGCGCTGCACAGCCAGCGGCGCGCAGCTGCACTCGGGGTCGGTCTCGCCGCGTCCGCAGGGACAGGGGTTGGCGGCGGCGACCAGCATGAACCGACAGGGCAGCCGCCGCCAGGTACCTGCCCGAGCGACGGAGACCCAGCCGGTCTCAAGCGGCGCCCGCAGTGCCTCGAGCGTGTCGCGGCGAAACTCACAGAGCTCGTCCAAAAAAAGCACGCCGCAGTGGGCAAAAGTTGCCTCGCCCGGGCTCGGCGGGTTGCCGCCGCCAATCAGCCCGGCCGGGCTGATCGTGTGGTGGGGGGAACGAAACGGCCTGCCGCTGGAGCCACTATCTCCGAGCTTTCCGCAAGCGCTGGCGATCCGCGCCACCTCGAGTGCCTCGGGTGCGGCGAGCGGTGGCAGGATCGAGGGCAACCGGCTTGCCGCCAATGACTTGCCGGCCCCCGGTGGGCCGACCATCAGCATGCTGTGCCCACCCGCGGCGGCGACCTCGAGCGCGTAGCGGAGGTGACGCTGGCCACGAAGATCGGCAAGGTCCGGCCCCGCGCCCTGTGCCTGGAGCTGAAGTGGCAGCGGCTGCGGTCGAGGCGGGCGCTGATGACCGGCGGCCAGCGGCGCGACCTGGGCAAGGCCCTCCAGGCCGATCACCTCGAGGTCTTCGACCAAGGCCGCCTCCGGCCCGTTCTCGGCCGGAACCACAATCGTCCCCAACCCCCGCTCCCGCGCCGCCTCGGCGATCGCCAACACCCCGGGCACCGGTCGCAGCGAGCCATCAAGGGCGAGCTCGCCGACCATCGCCATCTCGGCGCCGCGTTCGAGCTCGATCTGGCCCGACGCAGTGAGCAGGGCGACCGCGATCGCCAGGTCGAGCCCAGGGCCCGCCTTGCGCAGACTTGCCGGCGCCAGGTTGGCGACGATTCGTCGCAAGGGAAACTCAAAGCCACAGTTGACCAATGCCGCCCGCACCCGCTCGCGTGCCTCGCGCACCGCCGTGTCGGGCAGGCCCACGACGGAGAAAGCCGGCAGGCCACGATGGACGTCAACCTCCACCCGCACTGGGCGGGCGAAGATCCCGTCAAGGGTGAACGTCTGCGCCGTTGCAAGCATCGACGACGACGCTATGGAGCCGAATCCGACGCGTGGTGCGCAGATCGAGGCGCAGGAAGGCCAACTTTCGCACGCAGGTCACAACGGCGTCGAGTAGACGCCAGCGGCGTTTATCGTCATCGCCGATGACCGCCCAACGACAGCGCCTCGGCCGTGCCGCTGAGGACCTCGTCGCCACCCGCCTTGCCAGCGCCGACTGGGAGATCCTCGAGCGCAACGCCCGCACCCGCTACGGCGAGCTCGACCTCATCGCCCTCGATGGCCTCACCCTGGTCTTCGTCGAGGTCAAGGCCGGCCGCGAGGGATCGATTTACGGCCCCGAGCGTCCGATCCTCGCCGTCGACCGCCGCAAGCAGCGGCGTATCCGTCACCTAGCGGCAGCCTGGATGGCCGAGCACCGAGACGTGCCCTACTTCACTGCCATCAGGTTCGATGCAATCGGCGTCACCTTCAGCAGAGCGAACCAGCCGATCGATTTCGAGCACATCAAAAATGCGTTTGACGCTGGGTAGCGCGGGACCAAGCAGATCAAGGACGCAGGGAGCGTGGCGTGCTCTGCACGCGAGCGACCGAGGACGCCGAGATGCGCCGGTCCTGCGTCACCCCGCCAGCTCCAGCTGGCTGTAGGCGACTGACTGAAACGAACGGCGATGCAACGGCGAGATGCCGATGCGCTCGATCGCCTCGCGATGCTCGGGGGTCGAGTAGCCGACGTGCTCCTCGAAGCCCCAGCCGGGGTGCTGGGCGGCGGCGCGCTGCATGTAGCGGTCGCGAGTTACCTTGGCGATCACGGAAGCGGCGGCAATCGCGGCGCTGGTGCCGTCGCCTTCGATCACCGCTCGGTGCGGCACCGTGCACTCCCGCAGCGAGAAGCCGTCGACGAGGCAGGTCGCACCGTCGCCGGGTCGCAGCCGTTCGAGCGCGTTGGAGAGCGCTTCGATGTTGGTCACGTGCAGGCCACGGTTGTCGATGCCGCGAGCGCAGCGAATGACGACGCTGACCCGCTCGGCGGCACGCAGCACGCAAGGGAAGAGCTCGGCCCGCTTCTCGGCGTGCATCTGCTTTGAGTCGTGCAGGCCGGCGAGGGCGCGACGGTCGGCATGTGAGAGCGTCTCGTAATCGATCAATACCGCCGCGGCCACCAGAGGCCCGGCGAGACAGCCGCGCCCGGCCTCATCGGCGCCGGCAACCCAGCGGCTGTCGAGGCCACGATCGAAAGCGAAGAGGCGGCGGGTGCGCGCCAGGCGTCGCTGGTGCAGCTTGCCCTTCGGCGCCGGCTTAGAGGACGCCGATGCGATCTGGGGGCCAGTAGGTGGCAAAGGCCTTGCCGATGATCCACCCTCGTGGGACCGGCCCCCAGAAACGGCTGTCGTCGCTTTCGCCACGGTTGTCGCCCATCATGAAGTAGTAGCCGGGTGGAATCTTGATCGGTTTGGGCAAATTGCAGGCGGGAGCGAGGCCGCAGGGCCTGATGTAGGACTCTTCGCTCTTGACGACGCCGTTGACGACCGGGTGACCGTTGCGAACGGCGAGCGTGTCGCCGGGGCCGGCGACGATCCGCTTGATGAAGTTCTGGTCTGACTCCGCTGGGGTCGGCTTCGGACAGGCTTCGCGTTCGCTGTGCGGGGCGCCGCAAACGGTGCCTTGGTCGGCGCCCTTCGGCGGATGGAAGACGACGATGTCGCCGGGGCTGGGGTCGGTGAAGTGGTAGAGGAAGCGGTTGACGAGCACTCGCTGACCCACGTCCAGCGTCGGCTCCATCGACTGCGAGGGGATCTGGTAGGGCTTGATCAGCCAAGCCTGGATCGCGAGCGCCAGCCCCAATGCCAGCGCCACGATGACGACGAGCTCTACGAAGCCACCGCCACGGGTCTTCGGCTTCGGGATCGAAGGTGTCAGGCCGAGTCCCCGCCGGAGTCGCCGGATTTCTCCTCTGGCGACTCATCCTCGGCATCGTCAGCCGCGGCGTTGTCCTCGGTCTCCCCCGCCTCGGGCGCCTCAGCGTCCGCCTCTGCCGCCGTCTCACTTGAAGTCTCTGCCTCTGCCTCCGGCTCCTCACTGGCCTCAGTCGCCGGCTCCTCGGTCGCCTCTGCAGCGGCCTCGGACTCGTCCACCTTGGACGCCTCGGGCTCGGCCTCAGCGGCCTCGGACCCAGACTCGCTGGCCTGCGGCGCCTCTGCCGCGGGTGGTGTGGAGGTGGGCTCCTCGCCCGCAGCCCGCGAGGACGAGGAGTCCTCCTCCGCGACAGGACCCGCGGCCTGATTCGCTTCGTCCTGCGCCGCTGCGTCTTCCTCGCCCTGGCTGACCCCCTCGGCGTCGACCGCTTCGGGTTCCACCGCTGCAGTGGGCGCCGAGATCAGCTCCTCGTCGATGCCCCAACGGCGCTCGGCGACGCGAGCCGCCTTGCCGATGCGACCGCGCAGGTAATAGAGCTTTGCCCGCCGCACGGCGCCGCGCGCGGCGATCTCGAGTTTCTCGATCTTCGGCGAGTGCAGCGGGAAGGTTCGCTCTACACCGACGCCAAAGGACTGCTTGCGGACGGTGAAGGTCTCACGCACCCCGGAGCCCTGCCGGCGCAGAACGATCCCCTCGAACACCTGGGTGCGGCGGCGAGTGCCCTCGACAACCTGGAAGTGGACGCGCACGCGATCGCCAGGGTCAAAGGAAGGGAGACCCTTCCTCAGCTGACTGCGCTCGATGTCGTTGATGACGGTGCTCATGCGAAAAAAGACCGCCGGGCCCATGCCGGGCGCCGCGCGGTGGCGGAATGGTAGCTACTCAGGGCTTTTTTCGGACTGCTCGGCCCGGGCCCTGCTCTGCTCCAAGCGCCAGAGCCGAACTCGCTCGTGGTCGCCGGAGAGCAATACCTCCGGCACATCCCAGCCCCGGTACTGGGCCGGCCGCGTGTAGTGCGGGTACTCCGGCATTCCCTCGAGCCGCTGGCTGAACGACTCCTCTACCGCGCTCTGCTCGTGCCCGAGCGCCCCCGGCAGCTTGCGCATCACCACATCGGCAAGCACCATCGCCGGCAACTCGCCGCCGGCAAGCACGTAGCGCCCGATCGAGACCTCGTCGTCGGCAAAGTGCTCGTGCACCCGATCGTCAAACCCCTCGTAGCGCCCGCACAGCACCGCCACGTGCGGCTCCCGGGTCAACTCGTCGGCGAGTTCATCGTCAAGCAGCCGCCCCGTCGGCGAAAGCAGGACCGTCCGCGGCTTTTCGCCGTGCGGGTAAGCCGCCTGCAACGCCGCATCGACGACATCGACCCGCAAGACCATCCCGGCTCCACCCCCGTAGGGCGCGTCGTCCACCTGTCCGGCACTGAGCGGCGTGGTGTCCCGGTAATTGAGAAGCCGAAGCTCATTCCCTTCGCCCATCGCGTTCTGAACCGACCGCTGCGACTTGAACCAATCGAAGGCCTCCGGGAACAACGTGAAGATGTCGAGCTTCATGATCGGGCCTTAGTCGGGGCTCGGGGTGGGGGTGGAGCGTCTTGCACTTTTTCGGCACGGGCTTGCGGCGTCAGCAATTCCACTCTCCACCGAAAAAGTTAAGCGGAACCCCCACCCCGAGCCCCGCCCACGCTCAATCCAGGATGTCGACAATCACCCTGCGGTCGAGGCGAACGGCGGCCGCTTTGGCGATCGTCCTGATCGCGTTAGCGACGCGGCCGCCCTTGCCGATCACGCGGCCCAGGTCCTCCTCGGCGACGCTGATCTCGTAGACGAGGTCGCCTTCCTCTTCCAGCTCCTCGACGACAACCGCGCTCGGGTCCTCGACCAGCGAGCGGACCAGGAACTCCAGAAGCTCGGTCACGTCAGGCTCAGCTGCCGGAGGCGGGGATGCCCTTGGTGCGAAGCAGCGTGGCGACCGTCTCTGACGGCTGGGCGCCATGCTCGAGCCAGTGCCGGGCGCGGGCCTCGTCGAGCTCGATCGTCGAGGGCTCGGTCTGCGGGTTGTACTGCCCGATCGTCTCGATCGTGCGCCCGTCACGCGGGGAGCGCTTGTCGGCGACGACGATCCGCCAGATCGGGTTCTTCTTGGACCCGACTCGTCTGAGTCTGATTCGTACTGCCATCGGCCGCGAGAGGTTAGCGCCTTCTGATCTTCGGACGCGGGGCGCCACCGGACATCTGCGCCAACTGCTGCGGATCCAACGCCTTGCCGGAGGCGACGTGGCGCATCATCTTGCGCATCTGATCGAACTGCTTGATCAGCTGGTTGACGTGCTGGGGCCTGGTTCCGGAACCGTTGGCGATACGTTTGCGGCGCGACCCCTTGATCAACGTCGGATTCGCCCGCTCTTCCGGCGTCATCGAAAGGATGATCGCCTCGACCCGGTCGAGCTGGCCCTCGTCGATGTCGGCGTTCTTCAGCTGTTTCATCGCCCCCATGCCGGGCAGCATGCCGAGGATGCCGCTGAGCGGGCCCATTTTGCGCACCTGTCGCATCTGCTGCAGCATGTCCTCGAGCGTGAATTGATTCTTCTTCAGTTTCTGCTCGAGATCGAGCGCCTGCTTCTCGTCGATCTGCTGCTCGGCTTTCTCGATCAGGCTGAGCACGTCGCCCATGCCGAGGATGCGCGAGGCCATGCGGTCGGGGTGGAAGCGGTCAAAGGCCTCGAGCTTCTCGCCGGTCGAGGCGAAGAGGATCGGCTTGCCGGTCACCGCCTTGACTGAGAGTGCAGCGCCGCCGCGTGCGTCGCCGTCGAGCTTCGACATCACCACGCCGTCGAACTCGGCCGCCTCGGCGAAGGACTCGGCAACACCGACAGCGTCCTGGCCGGTCATCGCGTCGACGACCAGCAGCACGTCGTGGGGCTTGATCCGCTTGCGGATATCGGCCAACTCCTCCATCAAGTCCTTGTCGACGTGGAGGCGGCCGGCGGTGTCGACGATCAGCACGTCGCGGCGCTCCGTCTTGGCCTGCTCGAGCGCCCAGGCGGCGATCTCGACCGGGTCGGCGTCGGTGCCTTTCTCGTAGACGTGGGCGCCGACGCGGCCGCCGACCGTGACCAGCTGCTCGACCGCGGCGGGACGGTAGACGTCGCAAGCAGCGAGGGCGACGTCCTTCTTGCCCTCCTCGCGCAGGAAGCGGGCGAGCTTGGCGCAGGCGGTCGTCTTGCCCGAGCCCTGCAGGCCGGCCATCAGGATCACGGTCGGGCCGCTGGAGGCAAAGGCGAGCTCGCTGCCGGTCCCACCCATCAGCGCCGCCAGCTCCTCGTTGACGATCTTGATCACCTGCTGGCCGGGATCGAGGCTGCCGAGCACGTCGGCGCCGAGGCAGCGTTCCTTCAGCGTCTTGGTGAAGGCTTTGACGACTTTGAAGTTGACGTCGGCCTCGAGCAGGGCGAGGCGGATCTCGCGCATCGCCGCATCGACGTCGGACTCACTCAGCTTGCCGCGCGAGCGGACATCAGAGAGCGTCGCCTGCAGCCGGTCTGAAAGCTGGTCGAACACTGCCCGCAGCTTAGAGCCGCTACTCGCTCAGCAGGGCGTTGGCGAAGTCGGTGGGATCGAAGGGACGCAGGTCCTCGAGCGTCTCACCGGTGCCGATCAGCTTCACCGGAATGCCGAGCTCGTCGGCGATCGCGAGCACGATGCCCCCCTTGGCGGTGCCGTCGAGCTTGGTCAGGACGACGCCGTCGACCGCGGCCGCCTCGGCGAAGATCTTGGCCTGGCGCAGGCCGTTCTGTCCCGTGGTGGCGTCGATCGAGAGCAGCGTCTCGTGCGGCGCGCCGGGCAGCTGCTTGGTGATCACCCGCCGCACCTTGGCCAGCTCGTCCATCAAGTTGGTCTGCGTGTGCAGGCGCCCAGCTGTGTCGATGATGACGACGTCGGCGCCGCGGACGCGGGCGGCCTCGACCGCGTCGAAGGCGACGGCGCCTGGATCAGCGCCCTCCTCCGCCCGAACCAGCTCGGCTCCGGCGCGATCGGCCCACTCGGCCAGCTGCTCGGCGGCGGCGGCGCGGTAGGTGTCCCCAGCCCCAAGCACCACCGAGAGCCCGAACTCCTTGGAGAGGTGCCAGGCGATCTTGCCGATCGTCGTCGTCTTGCCGGTGCCGTTGACGCCGACCATCAGCAGTACCGCCGGTTCGCCGCTGAGGTCGATCGGCGCCCGGGCGGTGGCGGCGACCTCGGCGAGGATCTCGATCAGCCGCGCTTGCACGGCGTCGCCCTCGGCTGGGACTTTGCCCGCCTCGACCTCGTGCTCGAGCCGTTCGACCACCTTGGCCGTGGTCGGCGCACCGGCGTCGGCGAGGATCAGCGCCTCCTCCAGGCGCTCCCAAGTCTCCTCGTCGATGCGATCGAAGAAGCTGGCCGAGATCTCCTCGGTCAGCGCTTGGCGGCTCTTGGAGAGACTCTCGCGCAGGCGGCGGAAGACGCCGCGGCGCTGCGCCTCGGACTCAGCCCCGGACGAACCCGTCGGGGCCGCTCGCTGCCCCAGGTCGAGAATCTCCTGCCAGCTCGTCGCCATCGTGCGGGGAGGCTATCCCGGCGGCGACGCGGAGCTCCTCCACGCCCTCCTCGATGTAGGCGCCGATGCGGTCGATGTCGGTCATCGAGTCGCGGTCGCCGAGCAGGCCGAAGCCGATCGCGCCGTTGTAGCTGATGATCGCGATCGCCAGAGCGTGGCGGCGGGCGAGGAAGCCGACGGGATAGACCTCAACCAGCTCGCGACCGCGTACGTAGAAGGGGATCTGTGGCCCCGGGAAGTTGGTCACCAGCAGGTTGAAGAGCCGGGTGGAGAAGTTGATCGCGGCGGTCGGGCCGAGCAACAGCGGCGGGGCGAAATCGCGGAACCAGTCGTTGAGCCCCCAGATCGCCTCTGCCCCCAGCGGCTGCTTGGAGGCCTTGAGGTCGTCCATCGCCTTGGCGACGAAACGCACGCGCTCGACCGGGTCGGCGACGCCGACGGGCAGTGGACCGCGCATCGCGGTCAGCTTGTTGCCGAGCTCACCGTGCTGGTCTTCGGTGCGGATCGAGACCGGCACCAGCGCCTGCAGTTCAATCCCGTCGGTGTCGAGCTCGCGGTCGAGCATCCAGCGGCGCAGGGCGCCTGCGGTCACCGCCAGGGTGACGTCGTTGACGGTCGCGCCGAGAACGTTCTTGATCTCTTTGAACTCATCGAGATCACAGCGGGCGCCGAAAAAGCGGCGCTGCCGGGAGATATCGACGTTGAGCGGTACCTTCGGCGCCGGTTTGGTCAGGTTCCAGGTGACCTCCCAAAGGCCGGCGATGCCATCGGAAGCGCGTTTGCCGGCGCGGCGCGGGCTGCGGATGGCGGCCGCCAACCAGCGCCCGGCGCGGGCGAACATCTGGCCGAAGCCGCGCACGGCGTGCCCCAGCAACCCGGTCCGCGAGGGGGCCTGCTTCGGCTCCCAGGGCGCTGGCTCCGGCACCGCCTCGGTGGTTGGCTCGACGTCGAAGAGCAGGACGCCGATGTCGACCGCGGAGATGCCGTCGGCCATCGCGTGGTGGGTCTTGTAGACGATCGCGAAACGGTCGTTCTCCATGCCCTCGACCAGGCAGAGTTCCCAGAGCGGCCGCGAGCGGTCCAGGGGCGGGGCGAAGGTCTCGGCGACAGCGGTGCGGAACTGCTCGTCGCTGCCTGGAGCTGCGAGCTTCTTGCGGCTGACGTGCTCGTGGACGTCGAACTCGGCGTGGTCGATCCAGAAAGGGCGCCCCAGGCCCAGCGGCGGATAGGAGAGGCGCTGGCGCAGGCGCGGCAGCAGGTGCAGGCGGCTGCGGATGCTGGCGAGGAACTCCTCGTGGCTGGGCGGCTCGCCCTCGCAGACCAGCACGGCGCCGATCGCCATGTGCCCGTTGGACTTCTCATTGGCCAGGAACGACGTATCGAACGACGTCAGCCTGTCCATATGACGCTGCGCCACGGTCCCTCCTTTCCTTCCCGCGGACAGCCTAGCGTGGTCCCCAATCCGGGAACGTTCTGTTTCCTTTAAGCGCCTGGAGCGGCGTTCTAGGCGGCTTCGGCGGAGTCGCGCGGTGACGCTGGGGCCGCGGGCTGCTCGCCAAGCACACCGGCGCGAGGTCCCGAACCCTCGACCTCTGCCCCGTCCCCATCCTCCCCGGCCACGCCGGCGAAGGGCGGCGGCACTGCCACCTCCTCGGCCTTGACGTCCTCGGCCTCTCCACCGTCCTCAGCCACTTCACGCGGCAGGCGACGGGAAACGACCTTGGTTACGCCGTCACCGCCCATGCTGACCCCGTAGAGGACATCAGCGGCATCCATCGTGCGTTTCTGATGGGTGACGATGACGAACTGGGCCCGGTCGGAGAAGCGCCTGATCAGCTGCAGGAAGCGATCGATGTTGGCGTCGTCGAGGGCGGCCTCGACCTCGTCCAGGATGTAGAAGGGGCAGGGCCTTGCCAAGAAGACGGCGAAGACGAAGGCGATCGCGACCAGCGACTTCTCGCCGCCGGAGAGCAGTGAGAGCTTGCGGGTCGACTTGCCGGCCGGGGTGACCTCGATCTCGACCCCGAGCTCCTCGCGCTGTTCTTCGGCCTCCTCGTCATCCTCGAGGGCCTCGGCAGCAGCCTCCGTGCCCTCCTCCTCAGCGTCTCGCACGGGGCGCAGGCTGACCCGACGCAGGCGGCCGCGGCCACCCGGGAAGAGATGCTCGACCATCTCCTCGAAGTTCTTCGCCGTCGCCTCGAAGGTCTGCTCAAAGGCGCGCTCGATCTCGCGGTCGATATCGCGGATCAGCGCCTCCAACTCACGCATCCCCCGCTCGGTGTCCTCGCGCTGTGCCTGCAGCGACTCGACGTGCTCGCGCGCCTCCTCGTACTCCTGCTCGGCAAGCGGGTTAACCGGGCCGATCTGCGCGCGGCGGCGCTCCAGCCGCTCAAGCCGGCGATCGATCTCGGCCCGCTCCTCATCGGTCAGCGCCGCGGTCGCCGGCTCAATCTCCTCACCGAGCCGCTCGGAAATCGAGGCAAGCTCCTTCGCCGCCTCGGCTCGGCGATCACCGAGGTGCGCCGCCTCGACCTCGACTTCGGTCAGCCGATCCGACGCGGTCTTCATCTCGGCCTGCAACTCGTACTCGCGCTGCGAGCAGGCCCGCATCTCCTCCGCGATCTCGTCGCTGTCGCCCTCGCCGCCGACGACGAGCTGCTCGATTCGCTCAACCCGAGCCCGGGTCGCGGCCTCGGCCGCGGTGGCAGCCGCAGCGGCGGCGCAAACGTCGTCAAGTAGCTCCTCGCCGGTGGCGAGACGCTTGCGCAGGACCTCGCGAGCGCGCTCGCCGAGCAGGCCCTCGGCCCGGCGGGCGTGGCGCGCAGCGCGCTCGGCACCGCTCTGCACCGCACCGAGAGCGGTCTCACGCGCCGCCTCACTGGCATCCGCGGAGCGGGCCCGGGCGAGCCCATCGGCCGCACCGGCCAGACCGGCGTCGATCTGGTCGAGCTCCTGCTCCAGCTTGCGTGCCCGTTCGCCCGGCGCCGCGCTGCCGTCAACGTCAAGCGTCAGCGGCCCCAGCTCGGCGCGCAGCGCCTCCAGGCGGCCGGAGATGTCGCCCTCGCGATCAGAGAGGCCGGTAGCCCGGATCGCGATCCGCTGCTGCTCGCCGCGCAGTTTGGTCAGCAGGCCCCAGGCCTGGGTGCGCTCGCGGTCACGGGCGGCGAAGCGCTCCTCGGCGGCGCGGCGCTTCTCGCTAACCTCGGCGAGGTTCTTCTCCAGCACCGCCCGCTGCGCCCGGGCCTCGCTCGCGGCTTTTTCCGCCGCGGCAGCGCGATCTGCACCGAAGCGCAGTTCCTCCGCCACCAGCTGTCCGCGCAGGCCAAGTTCGTCACGCTCGATCCGCAATCCCAGCTCAGCCGCCTGGGCCTGGCGCTTGAGCGGTCGCAGGCGGGCCCGAGCCTCGCGCTCGAGGTCAAGGGCGCGGTCGAGGTTGTCGCGGGCGGCGCGCAGCTTCAGTTCGGAGCGGCGGCGGCGCTTGCGGTGCTTGCCGAGGCCGGCGGCCTCCTCGATCAGCAGCCGCCGTTCGCGCGGTTTCGAGTGAATGATCGACTCGACCCGGCCCTGGCTGATCACCGAGTGCATCTCGCGGCCGAGGTTGGTGTCGGAGAGCACCTCGGTGACGTCGACGAGGCGACAGCGGGCGCCGTTGAGGCGGTAACCGCCGTCGCCGGAGCGGTCGAGCGTGCGCTTGACCGCGATCTCCGAGAGCTCGGTCGCAGCACGGCCCTCCGAGTTGTCGATCGTCACCTCGACTTCGGCGGCGCGGCGCTGGCCGATGCCCTTACCGCCGGCCGAAATCACGTCCTGCATCGAGGCACCGCGGATCGCGCCCGGACTCTGCTCGCCAAGCGCCCAGAGCACAGCGTCGGTGATGTTCGACTTGCCCGAGCCGTTGGGGCCGACGATCACGCTGACGCCGGGCGAGAACTCCAGCTTCGCCCGCTCGGGGAACGACTTGAACCCCTTCATCTCAATTGATCTCAGATACATGCGTTCTCTAGCTCCGGCTCCGCTCCCTGGACGCTCGGCTGCCTAGCCTCGCGAGCGCATCGGACGCGATTGCCATTCCTAGCCCCCAAGCCGTTTCAACGCCTGCTCGGCCGCGGCCTGCTCGGCCGCCTTCTTGCTCCGTCCCTCGCCCTCGCCGACTCGCTCGGCGTCGACGAGTGCCGCCACCTCGAACTTGCGCCGGTGCGGCGGCCCGGATTCCGCGGTCACCTCGTAGCTTACGCGCAGGTGCTGCCGCGCCAGCAACTCTTGCAGCGCTGACTTGAAGTCGATCCGCGTCTCGGCTGCGTGCTCGATCCGCGTCTCGAAAGCGATGGCCACGGCGGCAGCGACGCGGTCGAAGCCGAAGGCGAGGAAGCAGGCGCCGATCAAAGCCTCGGTTGCCTCCGGCAGCGGCCGCTCGCCGCTGAGCAGGACCTCGGCGGGGATGCCGACCGGCATGTCCTCCGGCTCGTTTGCGCGCAACATCTCAGGCACACCGAGGTCACGGCCGACCTCGGCACAGGAGACCCCACTCACGGCCTGGTTGTGGATCTTGGTCAAACCGCCGGCATCGACCCCGGGGAAGCGCTCGACCAGCTCGCGGGCGACGGCGAGGGCGAGCACGCTGTCGCCGAGGTAGGCGAAGCGCTCGTAGGACTCGACCCGCACCGCGCTCCACGACGAGTGGGTCAGCGCCTGGCGGCGCAACTCCTCCGGCAGCTCGGCGATCAGCTCGGCGAGGGTCGCGTCGCTCACGCCGGCGCGTGCTCGAGCACGAAGTCGACGGCGTCACCGACGGTCGCGATCTTGGCTGCCTGCTCCTCGGAGACGGAGATCCCGTACGTATCTTCGAGCTCCATCACCAGCTCGTAGAGATCGAGCGAGTCGGCGTCGAGGTCCTTAAAGCGACTCGTCTCACCGATCTCGGCGGCATCCAACTCGAGCTCCTCGGCGAGGTGGTTGCGGACCAGGGTGAGGACTTGCTCGCGACTCACGAGAACACCTTCCATGCGCACTCCAATCGGCGCGGACTCGAATGACCGGCGATCACCGCGCCGATTGGAGCACTCATGATGGGGTTCCTATCACGCGTCGTCCGCCTCGGCGCGATTGCTGAGCTCGCCGCGACCGGCGCCACCCTCGTGCAGCAGCGTTGCGGTGCGGCCAAGCGCGTCGACCTCGACGCAGCGGGCGGCGAGGCGGATCGCGTTGGCAATCCCCTCGGCGCCGGAGCTGCCGTGGCCGACGACGGCGATGCCGCGCAGCCCGAGCAGGATCGCGCCACCGGTGGTGTCAGGGTGCAGCTCGCGTCGCAAGCCACCCAAGGCGGGGCGCATCAGCAGGCCGCCCAGTGAGGCCAGCGGGTTGGCGCGCGCCGCGTCGCGGATCGCTCCTGTGACCGTCTTCGCCGTGCCCTCCATCAGCTTCAGCGAGACGTTGCCGGTGAAGCCGTCCGTGACGATCACGTCGGCAGCGCCGCCGGGCAGGTCGCGCCCCTCGACGTTGCCGACGAAGTCGATCCCGGTCGCGGTGGCAAGGACGTCGTTGGCGGCGATCACCTCCTCGCGCCCCTTGCCCGCCTCCTCGCCGACCGAGAGCAGGCCGACCCGCGGCCGTGCGACTCCGAGCACCGCCTCGCTGAAAGCGGCTCCGAGGAAGGCGAACTGGACCAGGTGCTGGGCCCGCACCTCGACGTTGGCGCCGACGTCGAGGAAGAGCACCGGCTTGCCCGGAACCGGGAGCTGCACCGCCAGGGCCGGACGCTGCACGCCCTTGAGTCGCCGCAGGCCGAAGGTGGCCGCCGCCATCGTCGCCCCGGTCGAGCCGGAGCTGACCATCGCCTCGGCACGACCCTCGGCGACATCGGCAGCGGCGCGCACGACGGAGGCGTCTTTCTTCGCCCGCACCGTGGCGACCGGATCCTCCTCGTTGCCGATCCACTCACTCGTCGGCACCATCTCGATGCCGGCGACCCGATCGAGGCCCAACTCCTCCGCCGGCCCAAACACCCGCAGGCGGATCCCGTCGGCCGCAGCGGCACGCGCCCCCTGCGCAAGCACCTCAAAGCCCTGCTCCGCCCCAAATCCATCCAGGGCGACGGTGACGCCCTCAGGCATCCCTATTCAGCAGCGTCTGGCGAAGGCGCCGTCGGCTCGGCAATCGGGTGTTTGATCACCTCGCGCCCAGCGTAAGTGCCACAAGTCGGGCAAACCCGGTGCGGCAACCGCGGGCTGTGACAGCGCGGACACTGATTGAGCCGCGCCTTCCCGGCCTTGTGATTGGCCCGCCGCTTATCGCGCCGAGCACTGGAAGTTCTCTTCTTTGGGACGGCCATAGGTCGCGGGATGGTAGCGGGTCGAAGGAGAGCTCGGGGGGCCTCTCCCAAAACACTCCAGCGAGGCTCCTGCCGAGCGTTTTGGGAGAGGCCCCCCGAGCTCTCGTCCCACCCACCACCTACTCCAGCTTCAACTCCTTGAGCTTCGCCCAACGAGGATCCGGCTCGCTCTCGTGTTCATGCTCAGCCGGATCAGCGTCATTGAGCGACTCGCCGCAGACCTGGCAGAGGCCGGCGCAGTCGGGGCGACAGAGGAACTGGTTGGGGATCGCCAGTACCGCGGCATCGTGGGCCCAACGCCCGAGGTCGAGCTCATCGTCGGCGACGTAAGGACTGAGCAGCTCCTCGTCCTCGGTGTTTTCCTGGGCAACCTCACGGGCGTCCACCTCCGCCTCCAGCACGGCGTCTTCCAGGCAGCGCATGCAGGGCCCCTCGATCCGAGCTGGGAAGCGCAGGCGGAAGGCGTAGCCACCGCTGGGACGGGAGACGTCGAGGCGGACCGGAACGGAGTCAGGCGATACATAGGCCTGCCCCGCCAGCTCGAGCGGCTCCAGGTGCACCGACAGCTCCAGCCGCCGTCCCTCGCCATGGGACAGCGAGAGCCGGGCGAGATCGATGATCGTTGACGATTGCGCCATGGAAATGCTCCCTCCGCTTCGGCCGGGCTTACGATGAGCCCTCCCGACGAGATTACGGAATAGGTCAATTGGACTGGACACCCGAGGTCTACCTGGAGCGGATCCGCACGCAGATCCCCCGCTATGACGAACTGCAGGAGCAGGCGATCGCCGCGATCCCCTTCTCGCCCGAGCGCGTGCTCGAGCTCGGCATGGGCACCGGCGAGACCACCCGCCGCCTGATCGAGGCCCACCCCGACGCCTGGGTGGTCGGCCTCGACTCCAGCCCCGACATGGTCTTCCGCGCCCGCCAGGACTACGACGACGTCCAACTGGCCCGCATGGAGGACCCCCTCCCCGACGGCCCCTGGGACCTGGTCATCTCCGTTCTGGCAACGGCCGAGCTGAACGACGACCAGCTAGGCGCTCTTTGCCGTCGCGTCAGAGAGCAATCCCGCGCCTTCGTCCTCGCCGACGCCTTCAACCCGAATCAGCTTAAGAAGCTGATTGAGTGGACCGGCGGCCAAGTCACCTGGCAGGCCGAGGACCTAGCCGTCCTCTCAGCCACCTACTGATCAGGCGAGGAGCTTGAAGTGAGCGGGAGGGTGAGCCCCTCCCGCCCGCCCTACTCCTGCTCGTCCAGATCGGGCACCGGCTGCTGCTCTTCATCCCGCCCAGCCAGCCGGTCCCGCCCCCGCTGCACAGCAGCAAGGAACTTCTGAAGGTTGACCTCGAGCGTGTTGAGGATCTCGTCGGCGTAGTCCTCGGCGCCAAGGCGAATCTCGCGCTCACGAGCCCGCGCGTCCTCGACGATCTCGTCAGCGGCACGCTCGGCCTGCTTGGTGACCTCCTCGTCGGAGATCAGGCGGGCCTGCTGCTCGCGCGCCTCGCGCACGATCCGCTCAGCCTCGCGCTTGGCCTCGGCCAACATCTCCTGGCGCTCCTTGACGATCCAGCGCGCCTGCTTGATCTCCTCGGGGATCGTCGCCCGCATCTGGTCGAGCAGGTCGTAGATCTCCTCGCGATCAACGCGAACCTGGTCGGTGAGTGGCACCGGCCGGGCGTTGTGCACGACATCGTCGAGCTTGTCTATTAGAACGAGAACGTCCATCAGGAGGTCGTAAGCCTACGTGTCAGAGCCATCTTCGGTGAAGAACGGGTTATTTCCTCGGCTTTTTGCAAGCTCTCGCCCACTCCACGCCGCATCGGAAAAGCCTACCTGTCGCCCAGGCGCTGCGTCATCGCGGCCGAAACAGGGGCCGGAACGAGGTCGGAAACGTCGCCGCCGAAGGTCGCCATTTCCTTCACTCCGGTCGAGGAAAGGAAGCTGTACTGCGGCGAAGCGATCATGTAGATGCTCTCGATCCCGGGGTCGAGCTTGCGGTTGAGTTGGGCCATCTCGAACTCGTACTCGAAGTCGGAGATCGCCCGCAGGCCCTTGACGATCGCCCGCGCGCCCGATTCCCGCGCGAACTCGACCAGCAGGTTGGAGAAGATCCGCGCCTCGACGTTGCCGAGGCCGGCGGTCGCTTCTTCGATCAAGCCCTTGCGCTCCTCGGCGGTGAAAAGCGTCTTGTCCTTGCGCATCGGGTTGTTGACGATGCCGACGACGACGCGCTCGAAGACCTCGGAGCTGCGGGTGATGATGTCGATGTGCCCGTTGGTGACCGGGTCGTAGCTGCCCGGACAGACGACGGTGCCGTCGCGCTGCTCGGTCATCAGGCGGCGCTCCCGTAGATCGAGACGTCAGCGGCGCCGTAGCGGCGCTGACGCAGGCGAGGCAGCGAGTCGATGCGAAGCGGCCGGCGCGCGCCGCTCTCGACTATGGCTCGGCCACCCTCACTGAGAAGGCCCGGCAGCTGGCTATCGAGTTCCTGCCCCACGCGGTCGGCGAGTCTATAAGGGGCGTCGATGAAGACGAGGTCGAAGATGGGCTCATCCTTCCCGTCTTCGCGTTTCCCCAACCAGCGCAAGACGTCGGCGCGGACCAGCTCGACCCGCTCGCCGAGGCCAAGTCGCTCGACGTTGCCGAGCGCGGCGCGGGTGTCGCGATCGACCAGGGTGGCGTCGGCGGCGCCGCGCGAGAGCGCCTCGATCGCCAGGGCGCCGGTGCCGCAGTAGAGGTCGAGCACATGGGCGCCGCCGACCCGCTCGCCGAGCACGGAGAAGATCGCCTCACGGGCGCGGTCGGAGGTCGGTCGCACCTTCCAACCGCGCGGCGCGACCAGTTGCCGCCCTTTGAAGTCACCTGCGATAACGCGCATAGCGCAAAACTAAGCAATCGCCCGTGGAGCGGTTCGCACTCTCCCTGAAAACGCGCTTCGCGCTGGAGTGTTTTCAGGGAGAGTGCGAACCGCTCAAAGCGGGATCGGGTCGGCCGCGCCGGCACCGAAGCGGCGGCGGGCTGCCTCCAAGAGGGGGCCGAGCTCAGGGGCGTCGAGTGAGCCGTGCTCGCGCAGCAAGGCGAGCACCTCCTCCCGGGCGGCTTCCAGGGCCGGCGCGTCCTCGGGCAGCTCGGCGACGGCGAAGCGGGGCAGTCCGTGCTGGCGCGTGCCCAGCACCTCGCCCTCGCCGCGCAGGCTGAGGTCGACCTCGGCGAGCCTGAAGCCGTCGCCCTCGCGCTCGACCGCTTTCAGCCGTTGGCGAGCCAGTGCCCCGGCGTCTTCGGGAAACAGCAGGCAACAGGAGGCGTGCTCGCCACGGCCGACCCGGCCGCGCAGCTGATGCAGCTGCGAGATGCCGTAGCGCTCGGCCCCCTCGATCACCATCACGGTTGCGTTCGGCACGTCGATGCCGACCTCGATCACCGTCGTCGCGACCAGCACGTCGGTCGCGCCGGCGGCGAAGGCCTCCATCGCCGCGGCCTTGTCGAGCGAGCGCATCTGACCGTGGATCACGCCGACGCGGAAGTCGCGCAGCTCACCGGCCGCCAGTCGCTCCGCCTCGACCTCGGCGGCGCGGCCCTGCAGTTTCTCCGACTCTTCAACCAGCGGGCAGACGACGAAGGCCTGCCTGCCCTCGCGCAGCTGGGCGCGGATGAACTCGTAGGCGCCACCGCGCTCGTCCTCCTCGACGATCCGCGTCTGCACCGGCTTGCGCCCCGACGGCAACTCGTGCAGGGCGGTGGTGTCGAGATCGCCATAGGCGGTCAGCGAGAGCGTGCGCGGGATTGGCGTCGCGGTCATATGCAGGATGTGGGGCGCCATGCCCTCCACGCCCTTGGCGTCCAGGGCCTTACGCTGGGTGACGCCGAAGCGGTGCTGCTCGTCAACCACGCAGAGCCCGAGGCGGGCGAACTCGACGCTGGGCTCGATCAGCGCGTGGGTGCCGACGATCAGGCCGAGCTCACCGCTGGCAAGGCGATCCAGCGCTTCCCGGCGCCGTGCCGCCGGGGTTGCGCCGGTGAGCAGCGCGAACGGCGTCGCAGCTTCCGCCAGCAGCTTGCCGAGGGTGACGGCGTGCTGCTCGGCGAGCGTCTCGGTCGGCGCCATCAGCACCGCCTGGAAGCCCGCTTCAAGCGCCCGCAGCATCGAGTAAAGCGCCACCACCGTCTTGCCCGAGCCGACCTCGCCCATCAACAGCCGCTGCATCGGCTCGCCGGAGTCGAGGTCGGCATCGATCTCATCGAAGGCCCCGAGCTGGTCCCGGGTCGGCTCGAACGGCAGCGACTCGAGCCAGCGCCCGACGCTCTCCCCCGGCTTGCCGAGTCGCGGCGCCGGTCGCGCGACGCGGTGCGAGCGCTTGCGCGTCGCCAGGATCGCCTGGTAGAGAAAGAGCTCCTCGAAGCGCAGCCGCTCGCGCGCGACCTCGACTTCCTCGCTCGTCTCGGGGAAGTGCACGGCGCGGATTGAGTCGGCGGCGCCGGGGAGGGCGCGGCGGGCGCGCAGCTCGGCCGGCAGCGGCTCGAGCACGTTGCCGACCGAGCGAATCGCCTGCTCCATCCACTGCCGCAGGCGCTGCGCTTTCAGCTGCTCGGTGCCGGGGTGGATGGGGACGAGGCCTTCGCCGGCGTCGCCGCTGAACTCGTATTCGGAGACGCGGAAACCGCGTTTATCGGCAGTGCCGGTGAGCAGCATCTGCGCGCCGGCGGTCAGCTTCGAGGCCAACCAGGGCTGGTTGAACCAGCTCGCCCTCGTCGTGCCGCTCTCGTCACCGACTTTGACGCTGAGGATCGAGAGTCCGCGGCGGCGGAAGGGACGGCCGGCGTTGGCGAGCACCTCGACGGCGATGCTTGCCCGCTGCTTCGGTTCGAGGCTGGCAATCGGGATGATTTGGCGGTCGCGGTGGCGGTGCGGAAAGCGGGTGAGCAAATCACCGATGGTCGCGATGCCTGCATCGGCCGCGGCCTCGGCCAGCTTCGGCCCAACCCCCTGCAGCGCCTGCAGCGAGACGTCGAGGGCGCTCACCCGCGGCCAGTGGAGCGGGGCGTCGCGCAACTGCGCCTTGGTCAGCTCGGCGGTGCTGGCAAAGGCGCGCACTTAGTAGCCCGTCCGGCGAATCCCGGCACTGATTTGGCGGCTGCAAACCTTCGCCGGCCTTTGTCCTCGGTCGGCCAAATAGCGTCGGCTATTAGGCCTCCCTGCGTCTGCGTCTGCCTCGGCTTTCGCTCGCCAAATCAGCACCGGACCCACCGGACGGGCTACTGGGCGGCGAGCAGCCACCACCAGCTCGGCTGTCCACCGTCGTGGGTCTCGAACTCAACGCCCTCGGGCACGTGCGGGTCGAGCTCGTCGAGCGGGATCGGGGCGCCCTGCCCACCGATCACGGTGACGATCTCGGCCCCCGCGGCGAGCTTCTCGATCGTCGCCGCCAGGGTCGTCCCAGCCCCTCCCCAGGCGACGATCTCCTCGCCGACGAAACCGACCGCGTCGCCCTTGCGAAAGCGCCCCTGCGCGTCATCTCGAGCGGCCGGGGCGACGCCGCCATCGGCGATCGTGCCGAGCGTGTCCTCGAGACGCTCGGCGTTCTCATCGACCGCCGCATCCGGGTCGAGCTCGACCAGCGTCAGCAGGCTCTTCTGCAGCGAGGTCGCCGCGACCACCCGGGCCGGCTTCTCCGAGAGCTCGCAGGCGCGCTCGGCGGCCATGATCACGTTCGAGGAACTGGGAAAGACCAGTACTTCTTCGGCGGGGACCTGGTGGATGCCGGCGAGCAGCTCGTAGGTCGACGGGTTCAGCGTCTCGCCACCGGGAACGACGTAGGCCCCGAGCTCGGCGAAGAGCCGCTCGAGGCCCTCGCCGGCTGCCACCGCGACGGCGCCACTGCGGCCACCCTCGAGCCGGGCACGGCGCTCGGCGATCTGCTCGCGCATGTCGGCGACGTCTAGGTTGGTCACCTTGCCGGAGTCCTCGAAGAGGGCGACCGCGGCCTCGGGGTCGTCGGTGTGGACGTGGACCTTGAGCGTCACCTCGTCGCCGACGACGAGCACCGAGTCGCCAAGGCCCTCGAGTCGCGGCAGGAAGTCACGGCTGCTCAACCCGGTCCCCGAGACGATGAAGTTGGTGCAGTAACGGAAGCGGCTGTCCTCGTGATGAGGCTGGCTCATCCGCGGCGCCTCGTGGTGGGAGACCTCGGGCACGGCTTTCTCGTCGCCGCGCAGGCCGGCGACGACGCCGGCGAGGATCAGGACCAGGCCGTAGCCACCGGCGTCGACGACGCCGGATTCGCGCAGGACGTCGAGCTGCTCCGGCGTACGCTCGACCGCCCGCTGCCCGTCTTCGATCGCCCGCTCAAGCACTTCGGCGAGGACCGCGTCCTGGAGCTCGTCGGGGACGCCCTGCTCGAGCCGCTGCTTGCCGGCGTCGAGGTGGGCGAGCTGGCGCGCGATCGAGTGGGCCATCTCGCGGAAGACGGTCAGCATCGTCCCCTCGGCCGGCTCACGGACAGAGTCGTAGGCAGCGTCGGCGGCGCTGGCGAAGGCGGAGGCGACCAGCACCGGGTCGATCAGCTCTCCGGGCCGGCTCGCCAGCTCCTCGGCGGCACCGCGGACGATCTGGCTGAGGATCACGCCGGAGTTGCCGCGGGCGCCCATCAGTGCCGCCCGCGCCAGAGCCTGGACCAGTTGTGTGCGGCCGACCTCGTCGACCTCGAGCCCGTCGAGGTGGTCGAGCTCCTCCATCACGGCGCGCATCGTCATCGCCATGTTGTCGCCCGTATCGCCATCGGCAACGGGGAAGACGTTGAGGTCGTTGACCTCCTGGCGACGCGCCTCCAAGTGGGCGTAGGCGGAAGTGATCACGCGCCGGAAGCGCACGATGCTGGGATCGGGCATCGCTCGAAATCTAACTGCCGGACAGGCGATGCAATCCAACGGACGAGTTCGCTACGGTGCGACGCTCGATGAGACGCTTCGCCACATGGTGCACCGGGCACCGCAAGACGGTGATCATCGGCTGGATCGTGGCCCTGGTCGTGGCCATAGGGATCTCCGGCGCGGTCGGTTCCGCCTTCTCCGAAGACTTCAAGCTGCCGGCTTCCGACTCGACCGATGCCTTTGACCTGCTGGAAAGCAAGTTCCCGGCCCAGTCGGGCGACACCGCGACGATCGTCTTCAGGGCCGACGGCGGGGTCGAGTCCCAGTCGGTCCGCAAGACCATGGAGGGCCTCTTCGCCGAAGCGGAAGCCCTCCCGCACGTCAGCGAAGTAGCGAGCCCCTACGAGGGCGGCGGTGCGGCGGCGATCAGCAAGGACGGCGAGATCGCCTACGCGACGGTCCAGTACGACGTCTTCACCAACGAACTCGAAAAAGACGACACCAAGGAGCTGATCGGCGACGCCGAGTCGGCCAACGGTGACGGGCTCCAGGTCGATCTGGGCGGGCAACCGATCGAGGAAGCGCGGGCCGAAGAAGAAGGCGACGCCTCGTTCATGATCGGCCTCCTGGCCGCGGTCGTCATTCTGCTGCTGACCTTCGGCTCGGTCGTCGCCATGGGCCTGCCGCTGATCACCGCCCTCTTCGCCCTCGGCGTCGGCCTCAGTCTGGTCACGCTCGGAACCCACGTCTTCGACACGGCGGAGTTCGCGCCGCAGCTGGCGGCGATGATCGGCCTCGGCGTCGGCATCGACTACGCCCTCTTCATCCTCACCCGTTTTCGCAACGGCCTTGACGAGGGGATGGAGTCACGCGACGCGGCGATCGCCGCCGTCGACACCGCCGGCCGCGCCGTTCTCTTTGCCGGCGTGACCGTGATCATCGCCCTGATGGGAATGCTGCTGCTGGGCCTCTCCTTCCTCTACGGGGTGGCCGTCGCGGCCGCCCTCGCCGTGCTGATGACGATGATCGCGGCGCTGACCCTGCTGCCGGCCCTGCTCACGATCGCCGGCCGCCGGGTGGACAAGCTGCGCATCCCCGGACTCAAGCGTGCCCCGTCGACCGCGGAAAACACCCGTTGGTTCCGCTGGAGCCGCGAGATCCAGCGGCGCCCTGTGCTCTCGGCGCTGCTCTCCGGCGGGCTGCTGCTGGTCCTCTGCATCCCGACGCTCTCACTGCGGCTCGGCTCCAACGACGCCGGCACCGACCCGGCCGGGACGACGACGCGCGAGGCCTATGACCTGCTCGCCGAGGGCTTCGGGCCCGGCTTCAACGGCCCCTTCTCGATCGTCGCGGCGCTGCCGAGCAAGGGCGACGACGCCGCGCTCACCGAACTGCGCAAAGAACTCGTCGGCGAAGAAGGCGTCGCCGAGACGACCCCGGTGATGCTCAACGAGGCCGAGAACACCGGGGTCTTCCAGGTCTACCCGACCACTTCGCCGCAGAGCGAGAAGACGACCGAGTTGCTCGATCACATCCGCGACGAGATGATCCCGCCGGTCGAGCAGCGCAGCGGCGCCCAGGTCCACGTCGGCGGCATCACCGCGATCTTCGAGGACTTCGGCACCGCGATCGCCGACAAGCTGCCGCTCTTCATCGGCGTCGTCGTTCTGCTCTCGGCCCTGCTGCTGATGGCGGTCTTCCGCTCCGTCCTGGTGCCGCTGAAGGCGATCGTGATGAACCTGCTCAGCATCGGCGCCGCCTTCGGCCTGATCGTCGCCGTCTTCCAGTGGGGCTGGGGCGCCAGCCTGATCGGGGTCGACGGCACCGGGCCGATCATCTCCTTCTTCCCGATCTTCCTCTTCGCAATCATCTTCGGCCTCTCGATGGACTACGAGGTATTCCTGATGTCGCGCATCCACGAGGAGTGGGAGAACAGCCACGATGCCACCCTCGCCGTCACCCGCGGCCTCGCCCTGACCGGCCGCGTGATCACAGCCGCGGCGGCGATCATGGTCACCGTCTTCCTCTCCTTCATGATCGGCGAAGACCGCATCATCAAACTCTTCGGCCTCGGCCTCGCCTCCGCCATCTTCATCGACGCGGTGATCATCCGCTCGGTCCTAGTCCCCGCCCTGATGCAGCTCTTCGGCAAGAGCGCCTGGTGGCTCCCCACATGGCTGGACCGGATCTTGCCCCGACTGCACGTTGAGCCCGCGGAGGGCGACCCAGCGCCTACGGGTGAGCACCCTGTGGTCGCGGCGGCTGACTGAGTAATTCCGAGAGCATCCCTGGGGGAGGTGCCGGTGGCCCTCATCCGGAATTGATGTCGCACGCGCCTGCGGCGCTTAGCGACTATGACTGAGCGCGGCTGCGCCGCGCTCCAACACAGTCGCTAAGCGCGCGCAGCGCGCGTGCGACATCAATTCGCCCGACGACCGACCGGGCTTCCCCCACCTTCGAGATCGGCGGCTACGCCGCCTTGGTGACCTTGTTCGCCTTGAGACAGCGCGTGCAGACGTAGGTGCGCAGCTTGCGCCCGTTCTCGGTGATCCGCACCTTCTGCAGGTTCGGATCGAAGCGCCGCTTGGTCGCGACCATCGAGTGGCTGCGGGACTGGCCGAACGCCGGTCCCTTGCCGCAGCTGTGGCATACCTTGGCCATCGGGTCGGGGATGGTACAAGGTCGCGACTAGGAGTCGCGGACCCCCCAGTTGTACGGGTTGACGGCTTGTTTGAGCAGGGCCATGCGGGCGACGGTGAGGGCGGCGTTGCGACCCTGGTCGCGCTTGCCGCCGCCGGCCCGGGCGAGGGCCTGCTCCATCGTGTCGCAGGTGATCACGCCGAAGGCGCAGGGGACGCCGGTCTCCAGCTGCACGTCCTGGATCCCGCGGGCGGCCTCGGCACAGACGAAGTCGTAGTGGTCGGTCTCGCCGCGGATGACGACGCCGAGGCAGGCTACGCCAGCGTAGCGGCCGCTGGTGGCGTGCAGCTTGGCGGCGAAGGGCAGCTCGTAGGCGCCGGGAACGGAGACCTCGCTGACCGAGGAGGCCGGCACGCCGGCGAGCTCGAAGCCTTCGCGCGCACCGGCCAGCAGCCGTTCGGCGAGATCCTCGTAGAAGCGACCGACGCAGACGGCGAACTCGCGTCCCGCGAGCGTCTCCTTCTCGTCCTCGCTGAACGCCTCGAGGAAGACGCCCGACTCAGCCACCCGCCGCCCCGCTCTCGCCTTCGGCGTCGCGTTCGTCCTCGTCGCGGATCATCTCCTCGTCGAAGGCGAGGCCCTGGTGATGGAGCGAGTGGCCCATCTTGTCGCGCTTGGCCCGCAGGTAGGCCTCGTTGTGGGCGTTGGGCGAGGATTCGATCGGCACCTGCTCGGAGACCGAGAGGCCGTAGCCCTCGAGGCCGACGATCTTCTTCGGGTTGTTGGTGAGGATGCGGATGCTGGTCAGGCCGAGGTCGCCGAGGATCTGGGCGCCGATGCCGTAGTCGCGCAGGTCGGCGGGCAGGCCCAGCTTGAGGTTGGCCTCGACCGTGTCGGCCCCCTCCTCCTGCAGCTTGTAGGCCTTGAGCTTGTTGAGCAGGCCGATTCCACGTCCCTCCTGGGAGAGGTAGAGCAGGACCCCCCTCCCCTCCTGCTCGATCTGGGTCAGCGCCGCGACCAGCTGCTCTCCGCAGTCGCAGCGCATGCTGTGGAAGACGTCGCCGGTGAGGCACTCGCTGTGGACGCGAACGAGCACGTCCTCGACCCCGTCGACCTCGCCCTTGACCATCGCCACGTGGTGCTTGTCGTCGACCAGCGAGCGGTAGCCGACCGCGGTGAAGTCGCCGAACTCGGTCGGCAGCGCGGTGGAGACGACGCGCTCGACCAGCTTCTCCTCGGTGCGGCGGCGATAGGCGATCAGGTCGGCGACGGTGATCATCTTCAAGCCGTGGCGCTGGCAGTAGGGGATCAGGTCGGGGACGCGGGCCATCGTGCCGTCGTCGTTCATTACCTCGCAGATGACACCGGCGGGGGTGAGCCCGGCGAGGCGGGCGAGGTCGACGCTGGCCTCGGTGTGGCCCGTGCGCTCGAGCACGCCACCCTCCTTGGCCCGCAGCGGAAACATGTGGCCGGGGACGACGATCTCGCTGGGCCCGGAGCTGGGATCGATCGCGACCTGGATCGTGTGGGCGCGGTCGTGGGCGGAGATGCCGGTGCTGACCCCGCCGGCGGCCTCGATCGTCACAGTGAAGGCGGTCTGCAGCGGCGCCTCGTTCTTCGCCGCCATCAGCTTCAGGCCGAGCTTCTCGCAGCGCTCCGCGGTCAGCGCCAGGCAGATCAGGCCGCGCGCCTCCTTGGCCATGAAGTTGACCGCCTCCGGCGTGGCGAACTGGGCCGCCATCACCAGGTCGCCCTCGTTCTCGCGATCCTCGCCGTCGCAGACGACGACCATGCGGCCCTCGCGGATCTCCTCGATCCCTTCCTCGATCGTCGAGAACGGGCTCTCGCCCGCCTGCCTGTCCGTCTGGTCTGTTCGTTGCGTCTCGGTCATCTGGCTCACGCCTGCCCCTCTCCGACGAATGGTTTCATCAATCGCTCGACGTACTTCGCCACCACGTCACACTCGACGTTCAGCTTGTCTCCCACGGCAGCTTCGCCGAGGGTCGTCCGCTCCAGCGTCTCCGGGATCAGCGAGACCTCGGCCCAGTCCTCGCTCAACTCCGAGATCGTCAGGCTGACGCCGTTGAGGCCGATCGAGCCCTTCTCGACCGCGTAGCGGATCAGCTCGGGGCCGAGGCCGATGCGCAGGCGCCGCGCAAAGCCGTCCTCCTCGATCGAAGCGACTGTGCCGACGCCGTCGGCGTGGCCCTGGACGATGTGGCCGCCGAGTCGATCCGATGCCTTCATCGCCAGCTCGAGGTTGACCCGGTCATCGACGCCGAGGCCGCTGAGGGCAGTCACCGTCAGGGTCTGGTTCATCGCCTCAGTCTCGAAGGCGTCCGCGCTGACGGCCGTCGCGGTCAGACAGACCCCGTTGACTGCGACCGAATCGCCGGTCGTAACCTCGGCCGCCAGACGGGTCTCGATTCGGATCCGCGCCCCGTCCCCACCACGCTCGATGGCCACGACGCTCCCGACGTCTTCGATCAGCCCGGTGAACATGCTCACCACTCCTTGAATCTGGCCGCGATCAGGACATCGTCGCCGACTTGCTCAATCGAGTGGGACAAGGCGCTGCGGCGCGCGGGGCCCGTCGCGACTGCGGGGGGGCCTGCGGGCGGGGGCTGCGCCTCCGTTCTCGGCCCCCCCGCATCCGCGCCACCCCCACGAGGAGCGTCCGGTCCCGCGCCGAGAAGGACCGGGGCGATGAAAGTTCTTGTTTCGTCTAGCTGGTCGGCGGCCTGGAAGGCAGTGGCGAGGGTGCGGCCGCCCTCGAGGAAGAGGGAGGCGATGCCGCGGCGGCCGAGGTCGGCGAGGGCGGCGGCGATGCTGTCGGCGACGAGGACCTCGGCGCCAGCCTTACGCAGGTGCGATGCGTTGGCTTCCGGGGCGACGACGACGAGGACCGGTGCTTGGTTGAGCGTGCGGAGGAGCTGGGAGTCGAGGGGCAACCGCGCTTGGCGGTCGAAGACGACCCGAATCGGTTGGCGAGCATTGGGAGCGCGGGCGGTCAGGAGGGGGTCATCGGCGAGGACGGTGCCGATGCCGGCCGCGATCGCGTCGGATTCGGCGCGCCAGCGATGGACGAGCTCGCGACTGCGCTCACCGGAGATCCAAGGTGAGTCGCCGGGAGCGGTCGCGGTGCGGCCGTCCAGCGACATCGCCAGCTTCAGCGTCACCAGCGGCAGGCCGGTACGGGCGTGCTTGCGGAAGGGCTGGTTGAGCAGCCGCGCCGCACTTGCCTCCTCGCCGGCGGCGAACTCGACCTCGACGCCGCCGTCGCGCAGGATCCCCGGACCACGCCCAGCGGCCTTCTCACTCGGATCCTCGGAGGCGATCACGACCCGCGAGATCCCCGCCTCGAGGATTGCCTCGACGCAGGGGGGCTGGCGGCCCTGATGCGCGCAGGGCTCCAGTGTCACGTACATCGTCGCTCCAGCAGGGTCTTTGTCGTGCTCGCGGCAATCCTCGAGCGCTGCCCGCTCAGCGTGCAAGGCGCCCAACTCGGCATGAAACCCCTCGCCAATGACCCCCCCATCGCGCACAACCACAGCTCCGACGAGAGGATTAGGGCTGACTCGCCCCCGCCCGAGCTCTGCAAGCTCCAGCGCTCGCCGCAGATGGGCTCGATCCGTGCCTGTGAGCTGGGATTTCATGAGACCGATTGACTGGTCAATCAACTCATCGTACCGCGCCTGATCGGCGACTCTGTGACGTTCCTCGCCGAACGCGCGGATACCCTGACCGCTCGCCCATGAAGCTGATCGTCCAGATCCCCTGCCTCAACGAGGAATCCACCCTCCCAGCCACGATCGCGGACATTCCGCGTGAGATTCAGGGGATCGACTCGGTCGAGCTCCTGGTCGTCGATGACGGCTCAACCGATCGCACGGTCGAGGTTGCCCGCGAGCACGGGGTCGAGCACATCGTGCGGCTGACCAACAACAAGGGGCTCGCCGCCGGCTTCCAAGCGGGGCTGGACGCCTGCCTCAAGCTCGGCGCCGACGTGATCGTCAACACCGACGCCGACAACCAGTACAGCGGCGCTGACATCCCCAAGCTGCTGGCGCCGATCCTCGCCGGCAAGGCCGACATGGTCGTCGGCGATCGCCAGGTCGCCCAGATCGATCACTTCTCCGGTTCCAAGAAAGGGCTGCAGCGGCTCGGCAGCTGGGTGGTCAGCCGCCTGGCCGGGACTGAGATCGCCGACACGACCTCCGGCTTTCGCGCCTACAACCGCGAGGCGGCGCTCGGCCTGCTCGTCGTCGACAACTTCACCTACACCCTGGAGAGCCTGATCCAGGCCGGCAAGATGCTGGTCGCGGTCGACGGGGTCGAGATCTCGACCAACCCGCAGACGCGCGAGTCGCGGCTCTTCGACTCGACCGGTGCCTACGTGCGCCGCAACGCGCTCTCGATCCTGCGCATCTATGCCCGCTACGAGCCGCTGCGCGTCTTCGCCACTGCCGGTCTGGTGGTCGCCCTGCTGGCACTTGCCGCCTGGCTGCCCTTCCTGCTCGACTGGATCTTCAACGGCGACAGCACCGGCCACGTGCAGTCGCTGATCCTCGGCGCGGTCCTCTTCATTGCCGCGATCCAGCTGCTCGCCCTCGGCGTGATCGGCGACCTGCTGGCGGGACAGCGGGTGATGACCCAGCGCGTCTTCGAGCGCGTGCGGCGGGTCGAGCTTGCGCTCGAGGTCCGTCCCTCCCATTACGAGCGCGGCGCGGAGCGTTGATCGGCCGCCTGCGGCAAACCATGGGCGCCCTTCGCGGCGCCCCGAGCGGCAGTGGCTCGGCCACCGCCGACTACGGCAAGACGGCCAGCTTCCTGGCGATCGGGGTGGGGCTGACCGGGGTGATCACCTACGTCTACTTCTTCATCGCCTCGCACGTGCTCTCCAAGACCGACTACGGCCAGATCACGGTGCTCTGGTCGGCGGTCTTCATCACCATCTCGACCCTCTACCGACCGGTCGAACAACTGCTCTCGCGCCACATCTCCGAACACCTGGTCAAGGGCGAGGAGATCGGCGGCACCGTGCGCAACTCGACCCTGATCCAGCTCGGCCTGGCGATGATCTTCGCCGTCCTTGCCCTGGCCTTCCGCGGGCCGCTGCAGGACGACCTACTGGAGGGCAACGAAACGCTCTACTGGATCTTCTTCGGCGCCGTCCTCTTCTACGCCGCCAGCTACTTCGCCCGCGGCTTCCTCGCCGGCCAGAAGCGCTTCGGGCTCTTCACCGCGATGATCCTCTCCGAGTCGTGCTTCCGCACGATCTTCGCCGTCCTCGTCGCCGTCGGCCTACTCAGTGGCCAGTCCTGGGTGGCGGTCGGCATCGTCGCCGCACCGTCGCTGTCGCTGTTGACCGTCCCCGTTGCCTTTGCCCTCAGCGCAAGGCGGAGGACCGGCACGCCCGAACACGAAGCGGAGACGGCGGCGAAGCCGGAGGAGGAATCGGACTCCACCGTCTCGATGGCGCACGGAACCGGCTTCGCTGCCGCCGTGCTGGTGATCATGTTCAGCGAACAGGCCTTCCTCAATGCCGGGCCACTCGTCGTCCGCGCGCTCGACGGGGCTGCCGCCGCCGGCTTCATCTTCAACGTGCTGATGCTGGCGCGGGCGCCGCTGCAGCTCTTTCAGGCAGTCTCGACCAGCATCCTCCCCCACCTCACCGCCCTGCACGCCAGCGACGAGCCCGACAGCGAGCACGAGTTCCACAAGTCGGTGCGCATGGTCCTGCTCGGCCTCGCCGGCTTCACCGCGGTGATGGCGCTGGCGATCCTCGTCGCCGGCCCCAAGCTGATGGAAATCGCCTTCAGCGGCAAGTTCAGCTACGACCGGGTCGGGCTGCTCCTCGTCGCCGCCGGCACCGGCCTCTACCTCTCCTCGGTCACCGTTAACCAGGCCTGCGTCGCTCAGGGCCAGGTGCGCCGCGCCGCCCTGCGCTGGATCGTCTGCGCGGCGCTCTTCGTCGCCTGGAACTTCGTGCCGCTGGTCGGCGACGAGTTCCGCCGGGTCGAGATCGGCTTCACCCTCGCCGCCGCGGCGCTGTTCGCCATGCTCTACCTGATCTACCGCCATCCCCACGAACGCGCCGAGGACGTGCCGACGCCCGGCTCCCCCGAGGAGCTTGAGCTGCGCCTCGCCGCGGTCGACGAGAACACCTAGGGTCGGTCGGTGGGAGGACACGACGCCGAGCTGATTCTCGTCGCCGGCGCCCTGCTCGCCGCCGGGATCCTCGGCGCCCTGCTCGCCGACCGGATCCGCATCCCCGGGCTGCTGCTCTTCCTCGGGCTGGGCATGCTCGCCGGCTCGGAGGGCATGGGTGGGATCGAGTTCGACAACGTCGAGCTGGCCCGGACCCTGGGCACGATTGCCCTGGTCCTGATCCTCTTCGAGGGCGGCCTGACCGCCGGCTGGGGGGAGATCCGCCCGGTGCTTGGCACCGCCGCCTCGATGGCGACGATTGGCACCGCGGTGACGGCCTGCACGGCGGGGTTCGCCGCCCACTGGATCTTCGACATCAGCGTGCTCGAAGGGATGATCGTCGGCGCCGCGATCGCCGCCACCGACTCGGCCGCGATCTTCGCCGTGCTGCGCCGCTCGACCCTGAAAAAGCGGCTGGCGCGCTCGCTCGAGGGCGAGTCGGGCATGAACGACCCGGTCGCCCTGCTGCTCGTAATCGGCTTCATCGAATGGATCCAGGTGCCCGACTTCGGCCTTGCCGACATGGCCGGCCTGCTGGCGCTCAAACTAGCGATCGGCGCGGTGGTCGGAGTCGCTCTGGGCAAGATCGCGACGATCGCCCTCGACCGGGCGCAGTTGCCGACCGACGGGATCTACCCGGTGGCGACGATCGCGATCGCCGGGCTTTCCTTCGGCTTGGCCGAGATCGCTCACGGCTCGGGATTCCTGGCGATCTACCTCACCGCCCTCGCCCTCGGCTCGGCCCGGATCCCGGCCCGGCGCACGATCGTCGCCTTCCATGAGGGGGTCGGCTGGGTCGCCCAGATCGGCCTCTTCATCCTGCTCGGCCTGCTCGTCTTTCCCAGCACGCTCGGCGACGTCGCCTGGCAGAGCCTCGCTCTCTCAGCGGTGCTGATCCTGCTTGCCCGCCCGCTCGCAGCCTTCGTCGCCACCCCCTTCTCGCCGCTTGACGTTCGCGAGCGGGCGATGCTCGGCTGGGCCGGGCTGCGCGGCGCGACGCCGATCTGGCTCGCCACCTTCCCCGTCGTCGCCGGCGTCGGCAGCGGCGAAGAGCTCTTCGCGATCGTCTTCTTCGTCGTCGTCACCTCGACCCTGGTCCAGGGCGCGAGTTTCGAGCCACTGGCGAGCCGGTTGGGGCTGACCACCAACGAGCCGGCGCTGCCGCGGCGCCTGCTCGAGTCGGGCCGGATCCGCCGCCTCGGCGGGGACGTCATCTCCTACCGGCTGCGCCCCGGTGCCGCAGCGGCCGGGCACCTGGTGCGCGAACTGGGACTGCCGCGCGAGGCGCTGGTCAACGTGATCGTTCGCGACGGGCACGCGATCCCGCCGCGCGGCTCGACCGAGGTGCGCGAGGGCGACGAGCTCCACATCCTCGTCCGCGGTGAGCTGCGCGAGGAGGTCGAGGAGATGACCAAGCGCTGGCAGGAGGGGCCGGTCGGTAGCCCTCCTCAACCCAAGCTGCCGCCACGCGGATCGCCGCAGATCTTCTCGGTCGGCCCAGGCGGCGAAGTCGACGATCCCTCGGCCCCGACCGAGGTCAAGGGAATCGCCGTTGTCTCCGTGCTGCGCAGCCGCCGCGATCGCCCCAGCTCCCTTGTCGCCCTGGCCGACAGTCGTTACGCACTTGTCTCCGAGACAGCTGTGGCAGTTGGCGATCGCCGTGCCGTCGCGCGCTGGTGCGAGCGCCGCGCCGAGCGGGTCGGGCCCGACGAACCGGCAGAGCAAGCCTGGTGGCAGGAGACCATCGGTGCCTTGATTGCGAGGGGCTGAGACCGGCGCATTTCTGCGTCCTGGTCGCTTGCGTGCAGGAGCACGCGGCGCTCCCTGCGTCCTTGAACTGCTCGGTCTCAGTCCCTCGTGCTTGCTTCAGAAATTTCGGAATAGGCCACGGCGGGATCATCAGCACCAAACACCGCCGAACCAGCCACGAACAACGATGCGCCAGCTCGAGCCACTGAACCCACCGTCGAGACGTCGACGCCGCCGTCGACCTCGATCTTTGCCTTGCCGACCAGGGGTGCCAGGCGGGAGACCTTGTCGGGGGAGCCCTTGATGAAGGATTGGCCGCCCCAACCGGGGTTGACGGTCATGCAGAGGACGATGTCGGCGAGGTCGCGCAGCTCGGCCACTGTCGCCACCGGCGTGCCGGGGTTGATCGCAATGCCAGCCAGGCAGCCGAGCTCGCGGATCGCGGCGAGGGTGCGGTTGGCGTGCGCCGTGGCCTCGGCGTGGAAGGTGATCGAGTCGGCCCCGGCCGCGGCGAAAGCCTCGATTTGGCGCTCGGGCTGCTCGATCATCAGGTGGACGTCGATCGCGCCGCCGGCGGCGTGGACCTGGTCGGCGATCGAGCCTGCGACCAGCGGCCCGATCGTGATCGGCGGCACGAACTGACCGTCCATCACGTCGACGTGAATTACCCGCGCGCCCGCCTGCAGCACCTCATCCACCTGGGAGCCAAGGCGTGAGAAGTCCGCCGAAAGAATCGACGGGGCCACCCGCGGCGACGCGATTATCTCCTTCATCCGCTCGCTCATGCCTGACCCGTGAGGACGCGAAAACCAAGCAGATCAAGGACGCAGGGAGCGTGGCGTGCTCCGCACGCGAGCGAGCGAGGACGCCGATATGCGCTGGTTTGCAGCGTCGTCACACCGGCCTCATCATCGAGTCGCCACAGGTCTGGCAGGTCATGTCCTCGGTGGTGCTCATCCGGGCGATGGTCTGGTGCTCCCCGCAGTTCGGGCACTGGGAAACGAGCTCAAAGCGGCGCAGACAGTACACGCAGCGGAAGCGGCCCGGAAGCTGTGTCGGGCGCAGCCAGGGCTCACCGCAGCCGGGGCAGGCCGCGCGGCGCAAGATGCTCTCCCCTTTGCCGGGCTCACTCATCCGGCACCATCATCGCGCTTCCTGCGGCCGATGAAGAAGCCGGTGGTGCGATCGTGATCGGGCCGCAGCTGGATGCTGTCCTCGAAATCGGTGCGTTCCTCGTTCTCGCGCTTGGAGATCGTGCAGGTCGAGTAGACCAGCGTGCCGCCCGGTCGCAACGCCTCCAGCCCCCTCTGCAGCAGCTCGGCCTGCACCTCGACCAAACGCTCGATCGTCGCCGGCGACTTGCGCCAGCGGGCATCGGGACGCGAGGCAAGCGCGCCGAGATCCGAGCAAGGGGCGTCGAGCAGGACCCGGTCGAAGCCGGTCATCCCGGCCTGGGTCGCGTCGGCCTCGATCACGGTGACGCTGCGCAGGCCGAGGCGGGTGGCCTGCGCCGCCACTTCCGCCGCCCGTTCGGGGTCGTTCTCGACCGAGATCAGCTCACCCCGATCACCCATCCGGGCAGCGATCTGACCCGTCTTGATTCCGGGCCCGGCGCAGAGATCTAGGATCTGCTCACCGGGTTGGGGGTCGAGCACCTCCACTACGGCTGCCGAGCCGCGGCTCTGCGGGGTGAGCTCACCCGCCGCGACCAGCTGGGGGACCGTGTCCCCGGTCTGCCCCTCAACCACGATCATCTCCGGCAGCGCCAGCACCCCCTCGCTTCCGGTGCGATTCATGCCATCCATAGCCACATAAGTCGCACCGGAAGCGGCGACGCCGGCGTCGTGGAGGCAGGTGAGGACGGAGTCGCGGTCGGTGCGCAGGGTGTTGACGCGGAAGGCGAGCTCCGGCGGCTCGTTGCAGGCGGCGAGCAGGGAGCGTGCGTCCTCGGGGCCGAGCTCGCGCCACCACATCTGCGCCAGCCAGAGCGGCGCCGAGTGGGCTACCGCGGCGGCCTCCGGGGTAGAGTCGTCGCTCAGGAGCGACTGCGCGAGCGCCTCGCGCTCGCGGCCCGCCCGCCGCAGCACCGCGTTGACGAAGCCGGAGGCGTGCGCCGCCCCCACCCGCTTGACCAGCTCGACCGCCTGGTCGACGGCGGCGTGGTCGGGAGTTCCATCGGCAAACAACAGCTCGTACATACCCAGGCGCAGCCCGGCCAGGACCGGCGGGTCGATCTCGCGCAAGGGCCGGTCGACGAGTCGCTCGAGCGCCGCGTCGAGCGTGCCGCGGCGCTGCACCGTGCCGAAGCTGAGCCGCTGGGCCTGGGCGCGCTCACGACCGCCGACGTTGCCTTTGTCCGCCGCTTGGCGAAAGGCGCGCTCGGTGTGAGCGTCGCGCTCGAAGGTCGCCCGGATCGTCTCAAAGGCGAGCTGGCGCGCCGGCGCGATAGCGACACTGGATCGCGCTTCGCTCACGGCGCGAAGAACCAGAGATGCACGCTTGTTCGCTCCGCGCTCACAGTTTCGGCAGCGAGTGACCGCGCAGGTAAGCGTCGGCTGCCATCGGCTTGCCACCCGGCGGCTGCACGACCTCGAGCCGCAGGGCGCCGCGACCGCAGCCGAGCAACAGGGCTCCCCACTCGGCCTTCACCGCGCCGGTTTTGACGCCGACGTCGACGGCGCGGGCACGCCGGACCCCGAGCCGCTCGCCGTCGCTCATCTCCAGGTAGGTGCCGACGTGCGGTGTCAGCGCCCGCACGGTACGGGCCAGCTCCGTCGCCGGGCGGGCCGGATCAAGGCGCCGCTCCTCGGCCGAGATCTTCTCCGCGTAGGTCGCCGCCTCCTCGTCCTGCTCGACGAACTCGAGCCGGGACTCGGCGAGAAGGTCCAAAGCCTGCACGAGCAGCTCACCGCCGAGGCCGGCCAGCTTCGAGGAGAGCGCCCCGAAGTCTTCCTCGGGCCCGATCGCGACCTCCTCGCGCAGGGCAACCGGGCCGGAGTCGAGCCCGGCCGTCAGCTGCATCACGCAGATCCCGGTGCGCTGCTCGCCGGCCATGATCGCCCGCTCGATCGGCGCCGCGCCGCGCCAGTGCGGCAGGAGCGACGGGTGGATGTTGAGCAGCGGCCACTCGCAGAGCAGCGGCTCGCGGATCAGCTGGCCGAAGGCGCAAACCACAACCGCCTCGGGCCGAACTGCCCGGAGCCGCTCCAACGGCTCATCCTCATTCACGTCGGCGGCCTGCAGCAGCTCGATGCCGAGCTCGTCGGCGACCTCCGCGACGGGCGGCGCCTGCATGCGACGGCCCCGACCCTTGGGACGGTCCGGTGGGGCGACGACCAGCAGCGGTCGATGGGCCGACTCCGCCAACCCGCGCAACACGGTGCCGGCGAACTCCGATGTGCCGAGGTAGACGGTCCTCACGCGTCGCTCTGGGAGCGCGTCAATCGGCACGGTGACAGCCGGGCGTTCGAATCCGTGGCGATTGACGTGCTCACGCTGTGTGCTTCGGCTCGCGATGCTCGGCCTCCTCGCCAGGCCCCTGCTCGGCCAGCGGTGGGCTGTAGCTCTCGCCCTCGCGCAGCGCCCGCAAGGCGCCCTTGCGCTGCGCCCGTGGCGCCCGATCGAGGATCAGCACCCCATCGAGGTGGTCGATCTCATGCTGGAGCACACGTGCCTCGAGGCCGGAGGCCTCGATCTGGATCGGCTCGCCATCGACATCGAGCCCGCTGAAGCGGGCGTGCAGCGGCCGCTCGACGTCCATCGAGACCCGGGGCAGGCTGAGGCACCCCTCCTCGGCGACGACGACCTCGTCGGAGAGCCACTCGACCTCGGGGTTGATCAGCGCGGTCGGCTCGCTGTCGGGGCCGGCCTGAAAGACGAGCAGGCGGCGCAGCACACCGAGTTGGGTCGCAGCGAGGCCGACGCCCATGCCGTCGCGCATGATCGCCACCATCCGCTCGACCTCGGCGCGCAGCTCGGGGCCGAAGTCCCGCACCGGCGAGGCCTTGCTCTTGAGCACCGGGTCGCCGAACTTGACCACGTGCGCGAGCGCCGCCTCGCGGCGCTCCAGCAGCTCCGCTTCGAGCTCGTTCTCGCCGCGCTCGTCGGTCTCCGTCTCGGCCGGTTCACTCATCGATTCTGAGTCTAAGGATTGACGTCGCGCTACTGCGGATCGACGTCGACCGAGATCGCGACCTCGCGCAGGGTGCGATCGGCGGCGAGACGCTCGACCGTGGCGCGGACAACGGCAACGGTCGCCTCGCGTTCGCTCGCCTTGAGCAGCAGGCGGCGGCGGTGACGATTGCGGACGCGGAACATCGGCGCCGGGCCGAGCAGGTCGGTGTCGTCGGGAAGCGCCGTCCTGAGGCCCTCGGCGAGCAGAGCGGCGGCGTGATCGAGGCGCTGCTCGGACTCGGCTTTGAGCACGATTCGGGTCAGGTGCGAGAAGGGCGGGTAACGCAACGCCTCTCGCCGTCCGACCTCCTCGGCGAGGAATGAGGTTGCGTCGTGCTCGGCTGCGTGGGCGATGCTGGGAGCGGTCGGGGCCAGGGTCTGCACGATCACCTCGCCGCCGGCGGCGCCGCGACCGCTGCGACCGGCGAGCTGGGCGACCATCGCGAAGGTCCGCTCGGCGGCGCGGAAGTCGGGGAAGCGCAGAGTGGCATCGGCGTCGAGGATCGCGCTCAGGGTGACCTCGGGAAAGTCGTGGCCCTTGGCGACCATCTGGGTGCCCACCAGAACGGCGCTCTCGGCCTCGCCGAAGCCGGCGAGAATGCGGGCGTGGGCGCCACGGCCGGCAGCGGTGTCGGCGTCGAGTCGAAAGATCGGCGTCGGCGCCAGCCGCTCCGCCAGCAGCGCCTCGATCTGCTCGGTACCGACGCCGGCGCGCGCAAGCGTGGTCGAGTCGCAGACCGCGCAGGCGCTGGGCAGCGGTTCGCGGTGGGCGCAGTGGTGACAGACGAGGCGACCGCTGTGGCGGTGGACGATCAGCGAGACGTCGCAGTTGGGGCAGTTCCAGTGCTGGCCGCAGGAGCGGCAGGTGAGCCAGGGGGCGAAGCCGCGCCGGTTGACCATCACGATCGCCTTCATTCCTGCTGCGCGGACGCTCTCCAGCGCCGTCCAGGTCTCGGGGTGCAGGGCGCCGGAGCGGGGATCGGCCTCGCGCATGTCGAGCACCCGCACCGGCGGCATCGCTTGCCCGTCAACGCGACGCGGCAGCTCGAGTCGCGGCAGCTCCAACCAAGACTCCGGCCGCGGCGTCGCCGTGCCGGCGACCAGCACCGCCCCGGACTCAGCCGCGCGGCGGCGGGCCACCGCGCGGGCGTCGTAACAAGGGTCCCCCTCCTGCTTGTAGGAGGCGTCGTGCTCCTCGTCGATGACAATCAGGCCGAGGTCGTGCAGGGGGGCGAAAACGGCCGAACGCGGGCCGACGCAAACGCTTGCCTCGCCGCTGCGCAGCCGCTGCCACTCGTCATAGCGCTCGCCGTCGGAGAGGGCCGAGTGCAGGACGGCGAAGCGATCGCCGAGCCGGGCGCGGAAGCGCGCCACCGCCTGCGGTGCCAAGCCGATCTCGGGAACCAGCACGATCGCCCCCTTACCCCGCGCCAGCGCCGCCTCGACCGCGGCGAGGTAGACCTCGGTCTTGCCCGAACCGGTGACGCCGTGCAGCAGTTGCTCGCGGGGCGCGCCGGCTTCTCCGTCGAGCGCGGCGACGATGCTCTCGACCGCAGCCTGCTGCTCGGGCAGCAACGGCGGCCGGCCGCCGCTGGCACCGACCTCGGGTTGGCTCGAGTGTCGCCGCACCAACGAGCTGCGCGTCGCGATCAGGCCCCGCTGCTCGAGTCGCCGCAGCACGCCGCGGTCCGAACCGACCGCCGTTGCAAGCTCCGGCGCCGACAGCTCACCCGTCCGCAGCGCCTCCAGCACGCCACGCTGCTTGACGCCAAGTCGCTCCTCCCCGCTGAGCGCCTCCTCCCCGGCCACCGTGATCTCCACCCGCAGCTCGGTGCGCGAGCGCACCCGCTGGCCGGCGGCGCCGGTCCCCGGCGGCAGCACCAGTTGCAGCCCACGCGATGGGGTCGAGCAGTACTCCTCGGCGATCCAGAGACCGAGCCGGACGAGCTCGGGCGGAGTGCCGGCCCCGAGCGCTTCGATCGGCTCGGCGAGCCGCTCCGCCGGCAGGGACGAGCTATCAGCCAGGCCGACGACCACGCCGAGCAGGCGCTGCCTGCCGAAGGGGACCTTGACCACGCTGCCGACCCCGAGGTCGGCCATCGCGTCGGGCAGGCGGTAGTCGAAGGGCCCGCGCAGGGCGCGGGCGGTGGTGAGCGGCTCAACCTTCGCTATCGACACTTGAGCACCGTATGGAGGGACACGGACGGCGTGGGTATGCTGCGCGCGATGGCGCTCAACCTCAGCCCCGGGGAGCAGGTGATCTTCCAGGGCCACCCCTCCTGGCGGGCGATCCTCGGCTTCTACCTGAAGGGCATCCTGGTCGCCGCGATCGTCGGCGTCCTCTTCAAGCTCTTCGGCTCGAGCAGCGCAACCGTCTTCTTCGTTGTCCTCGTGATCATCGCCTTGACCGTCCTGATCGGCTTCGTCAAGCGGGTGGCGACGACCTACACGATCACCGACCGCCGCCTCAACATCAAACGCGGCATCGTCTCCCGCGAGGTCCAGGAGACCCGCCTCGAGCGGGTCCAGAACGTCAACTACAAGCAATCCGTCTACCAACGGGCGATGCAGATAGGCGACGTCGACTTCGACACCGCGGCAGGCGACGATTACAACTTCGTCTTCTACGGAGTGGCCGACCCGCAACAGGTCGTCCACAGCGTCGATCAAGCCACCGGAGCAGGCGCAGCCGGTACCCACGGACTGGGTGAGCCCCAGCCACCGCAGTAGCGCGGGGTGTCGTGCGACATCAATTCGTCTGGAGAGCAACCAGACGCTTCACCGCTTGATGCTTCAGGCAGGTGTTGCTTCAGCCGTACCGGCTGCAGCTTTCAGTGAATCGGCCCGATCGGTGCGCTCCCATGTGAAGGCGTCTCCCTCGCGACCGAAATGGCCGTAGGCAGCGGTCTGGCTGAACACGGGACGATGCAGGTCGAGGTACTGGCGGAAGGCACCCGGGCGGAGGTCGAACTCCGCTTCGACCAGGCGGGAAATCTGCGCGTCGGGCAGCGTGCCGGTGCCGAAGGTCTCGACCATCAGCGAGATCGGGCGGGCGACGCCGATCGCGTAGGCGACCTGGACCTCGCAGCGCTGGGCGAGGCCGGCGGCGACGAGGTTCTTGGCGACGTGGCGGGTGGCGTAGGCGGCTGAGCGGTCGACCTTGGAGGGGTCCTTGCCGGAGAAGGCGCCGCCGCCGTGGCGGGCCATGCCGCCGTAGGTATCAACGATGATCTTGCGGCCGGTGAGGCCGGCGTCGCCGACCGGGCCGCCGATCACGAACTTGCCGGTCGGGTTGACGAGGAAGTGCTGACGCAGCTCGGTCTCATCGAAAAGACCGGCGGCCTCGGCGTTCAGCACCGGCAGCACCACGCTCTCCCAAAGGTCGGGCTTGATCTTCGACTCCGACTCGACGCCCTCGGCGTGCTGGGTCGAGATCAAGAGCTTCTCGACCCGCAGCGGACGGCCGTCGGCGTAACGGACGGTGACTTGGGTCTTGCCGTCGGGGCCGAGGTAGTCGAGCGAGCGGTCCTTGCGCACTGCCGCGAGGCGCTCGGCGAGCCGGTGCGCGAGGTGGATCGGCATCGGCATCAGCGCCTCGGTCTCGTCGGTGGCGTAGCCGAACATCATTCCCTGGTCGCCGGCACCGGCGATCAGCAGCTCGTCCGAGGCCGATTCGGTCCGCGTCTCGTAAGCCTTGTCGACGCCCTGGGCGATGTCCGGCGACTGCTTGTCGAGCGAGACCAGGACCGAGATGTGGTCGCAGTGGTAGCCGTAGTCGCCGTGGTCGTAGCCGATCCCGCGGATCGTCTCGCGAACCAGATCGGGGACGTTGAGGTGGGCGCTGGTCGAGATCTCGCCGGAGACCACCGCCATTCCGGTGTTGACCAGCGTCTCGCAGGCCACGCGGCCCTCGGGATCATCGGCCATCACCGCGTCGAGCACGGCGTCTGAGATCGCATCGCAGACCTTGTCCGGATGGCCCTCGGTGACTGACTCGGAAGTGAAGAGGTACTCGCCCTCGGCGAGTGGCTGGATATCGCTCATCGGCCAAGCCTAAATGGTTGTTTCGAGCAATGGCGGTTCATCGACCGCGGCGCGTGCCGCTGTGGGGCACGAAGTCGATCACCAGGGGAACCCCCTCGAGCCCGTAGGTCTCGCGCAAGCGGTTCTCCAGGTGGTAGGCCCATTCGCGGTTGATCAGTTTGCGGTCGTTGACCTGGATCGCGATCCGCGGCGGCCGCTCGCCGACCTGGGCGGCGTAATAAAGGCGCAGGCGGCGACCGCGTCGCGACGGCGGCGGCGTCTTCGCGGTGACGTCGGCGACGAAGCGGTTGAGCTCGGGCGTGGGGATCCGCTCGGCGGCGCGATCGGCCAGCTCCAACGCCTTCGGCAGCAGGTTGGCGACGTTGCGGCCACGGGTCGCCGAGCAGGTGACGACGTCCGGCCGCAGACGCAGCTTCTGCCTCACCCGGGCGCGGGCGTCGTCGATGTCGGTGCGCGTTTCGTCCCACTTGTTGAGCGCCAGCAGGGTCGCGCAGCCGGCCTTCATCGCCATCTCGGCGACGCGCAGATCCTCGGCGGTGATGCCGTCGCCGGCGTCGCAGACGACGAGGGCGACGTCGGCGCGCTCGACCGCGTGTTCGGAGCGCAGCTGGGCGTAGTAATCGACCGACCCGGCCACCTTGGAGCGGCGGCGCAGGCCGGCGGTGTCAACCAGGACGACGGGGCGGCCGTCGACCTCGACCGCGGTGTCGATCGAGTCCCGGGTGGTGCCGGCAAGGGCGGAGACGATTACCCGCTCGGAGCCGAGGAAGGCGTTGACCAGCGAGGACTTGCCCGCGTTGGGGCGTCCGATTACCGCGATCCGAACGGCGCCGGAGTCCTCGGTGGGCTGGGCGTGCTCGCCGAGCAGCTCAACCGCGCGGTCGAGCAGGTCACCGCTGCCGAGGCCGTGGCTGGCCGAGACCGGCAGCGGCTCGCCGAGACCGAGCTGGTTGAGCTCGGCGGTCAGGTGCTCGTCCTCGGGACGGTCGACCTTGTTGGCGACGACGATCACCGGCACCTCCGCCCCGCGCAGAGTCTTTGCCAACTCGACGTCGCCGGCGCGGACGCCGGCGCGAGCGTCGACGACCAGCATCACCACGTCGGCCTCGGCGATCCCGAGCCGGGCCTGCTGCTGGATGTCACGGGCCAGCTCGGACTCGTCCTCGAGGTCGATGCCGCCGGTATCGAGCAGCTCGAAGGCGACCCCGTTCCACTCGCAGCGCACCCGCTTGCGGTCGCGGGTCACCCCGGACTCGGCATGGGTGACCGCCTCGCGCCCGCCGGCAAGGCGGTTGACCAAGGTGCTCTTGCCGACGTTGGGGAAACCGACGATGGCGACGGTGGGCAGGCTCATGCCCAACCACCCGGCAGGTGTAACGTTTTTCCGCCCCCTAAGCGCCACAAAGCGTTGCACCTCATTTGAGGAGGCCCCGATCGCGGGCGAGGGATGCAAGGCGGGCCACGACCTCGTCCTGACCCAGCCCCGTGGTGTCGATCTCGACCGCGTCCGCCGCAACCCGCAGGGCGCTGTGCTCGCGGGTCTCGTCGCGCTGATCACGCTCGCGCTGGGCCGCAAGCACGGCGTTGGCGTCCTCACCGGTCTGGGCAGCGCGGCGGCGGGCACGCTCCTCGGCCGAGGCGGTGAGGAAGACCTTCAGCGGCGAATCGGGGCTGACGACGGTGCCGATGTCACGGCCCTCGGCGACGTAGCGACCAGCGGCAATCAGCTCGCGCTGGCGATCCACCATCGCCTCGCGCACACCGGGATGAACCGAGATCCGCGAGGAGGCCTCGGTCACCTCCGGCTCGCGTATCTGCCCAGTCACGTCCTCGCCGTCGAGCTCCACCCGCGCGCCGCCGAGGGAGATTGAGATCGAGCGCGCCAGCTCGTCCATGGCCTCGGCGTCGTCGAGGTCGACCCCACGCCTCAGCCCCGCCAGCGCTACGCAGCGATACATCGCCCCGGAGTCGAGGTAGGTGAAGCCGAGCTTGTCGGCAAGGCTGCGCGCCACGGTGGACTTGCCGGCCCCCGCGGGTCCGTCGATGGCGATGACCATGGGCGGCAGCGTAGAGACGGCGACCGCTCGCGGCTTTCCGCGCTCAGTTGCCGCGGCGGGTGAAGGCCGCCAGGTCGGCCTCGAAGCCCGGGTAGCTGACCGCGGCGGCCTCCATTCCCTCGACCGCGACACCCTCGCGCGAGGCCTGTCCTGCGATCGCACCCAACATCGCGATTCGGTGGTCGCCGTGCGAGGAGATCGTGCCGCCGCGCAGCTCGCCGCTGCCCTCGATCTGCATCCCGTCCTCGCGCGCCTCGACCGTAGCGCCGAGTGATTTCAGCGCCGTGGTGGTGGTCGCGACCCGATCGGACTCCTTGCGGCGCAGCTCCGCCGCGTCGCGGATCGTCGTCGGCCCCTCGGCGAAGCAGGCGGCGAGGGCCAACAGCGGCAGCTCGTCGATCGCCAGCGGGATCTCCCCGCCGCCTACCTCGGTGCCCTGCAGCGAGGAGGCGCGGGCACGGATCGTGCCGATCGGCTCCCCGCCGCGCTCGCCGACCGGCTCGAGCTCGAGCTCGGCCCCCATCCGCTCCAGGATTGTCAGCAGCCCGGTCCGGGTCGGGTTGGTGCCGACACCTTCCAGCGCCACTTCACTGCCCGGCACGAGCAGGGCGGCGACGAGGAAGAAGGCGGCAGAAGAGAAGTCGGCGGGCACGGCGAGCTCGCCCGGTTCCAGGCGTTTGGAGGGTCGCACCGAGATGCCGCCGCGCAGCCAGGTGACGTCGGCGCCGGCGGCGGCCAGCATGCGCTCGCTGTGGTCGCGGCTGCGCGACGGCTCCCGCAGCCAGGTCTCGCCCTCGGCGAGCAAGCCGGCGAAGAGCAGGCACGACTTGACCTGGGCGCTGGCGATCGGCAGCTCGTACTCAATGCCCTGCAACGGCGCCGCCTCGAGTTCGAGCGGTGGCAGTCGCTCCTCACGGCAGCGCAGCTGGGCACCCATCTGCCGCAGCGGCGCGGCGATCCGATCAACCGGGCGGCGCCGGATCGAGTCGTCGCCGTCGAGCGTCCACCTGCCGCTCGGCTGCCCGGCGAGCCAACCCGGCAAGAGGCGCATGAGGGTGCCGGCATTGCCGACGTCGATCGCCGTGCTGCGGGCGCTGCGCAGGCCGACGCCACGGATGCAGATCATCGGACCGATGCCACCGGACTCGATGCCCTCGATCTCGGCGCCGAGCGCCCGCACCGCCTTCAGCGTCGAGCGCGTGTCGGCGGAGTCGAGATAGCCCTCGATTTCGGTCTCCCCCTCCCCCATCGCCGCGATCAGCGCGGCACGGTGGGAGATCGACTTGTCGGCTGGCGGGCGCAGGCTGCCGCGCAGCGGTCCGGTCGGGTCGAAGCGTGTGGTCATCTACCTAGGCGCCGTCGCTGCCGACAGTGCTGACGCTGTGGCCGAGCTCGCGCACTAGAGCCGCCGCGCGATCGGCCTGCTCGTCGCCGGAGACCCAGAGCGAGACCGCGCCCGAGGTCATGTCGGGCGCCGGGTAGAGCGCCATGTCCTCGATGTTGACGCCGGCCTCGCCGAGCGCGAGCGCCAGCTCGGCGATCGTCCCGGGCCGGTTGGTGACGACGACGCGCAGCTCGCGCAGCGCCCCGCCGGCAAGTTCGGTCTCGAGCAAGCGGCGGCGGTCGGTCGCGGCCGCGGCATGCCACTCGGCGACGGCTTCGCGCTCGCCCTTGCGGATCAGCGCCGCCGCCTCGTGCAGGCGGTCGGCGACGGCCTCGACCGCCTCGGCCACCGCCGCGCTGTTGCTGGCGAAGATGTCGCCCCAGATCGCCGGGTTGGCGCCGGCAACGCGCGTCGTGTCACGAAAGCTCGGGCCCACCTCCGGCATCCGCTCGGAGTCGCGGGTCAGCTCCTCCACCGCCTGGCCGACGAGAACGTTGGCGACGACGTGGGGCAGGTGGCTGATCGTCGCCATCAGGCGGTCGTGCGCCTCGGCGTCGATCGCCTGCACGCGGGCGCCGAGACCGGCGAGGGTGCGCTGCAGCCGGTCGTAGAGCAGGCCGCTGGAGCGCGCCGATTTCGGCGTCAAGTACCAGCGAGCGCCCTCGAAGAGGTCGGCGCGGGCGTTTTCGACGCCCGCGGTCTCGGCGCCGGCGAGCGGGTGACCGCCGATGAAGCGCTCGTCGCCGCCGAGCGCGGCGACGATGTCGCGCTTGGTCGAGCCGACGTCGGTGATGACCGTGTCCGGGCCGCTGGCGGCAAGCGCCGCGGTCGCCAGCTCGGTCAGGCCGGCCACCGGCGCTGCGCAGAAGACGACCTCGGCTCCCTCGCAGGCCTCCGCCACAGAGGCGGCACCACGATCGATCACACCCGCCTCTTCCGCCTTGGCCAGGCTCGCCGGTTCGGGGTCAAAGCCCACCACCTCGGCGTCAAGCCGCCGCCGGGCGGCCAGCCCGATCGAGCCGCCGATCAGGCCGACACCGAGCACAGCGATCTTCATTCGCCGCGCCGCGCCCTTACCGCCGAGGCCAGTTGATCCAGCACCGAGACGGTTGCCTCCCAATCCAGACAGGGGTCGGTGATCGACTGCCCGTAGGTGAGCTCGCCGTCGCCGAGATCCTGGCGACCCTCGACCAGGAACGACTCGAGCATGACACCGACGATCGCCGCGTTGCCGTCCGCCACCTGGTCGGCGATCTCGCCGGCGGCGATCAGCTGCCGGGCGGGGTCCTTGCCGCTGTTGTCGTGCGAGGCGTCGATCACCAGCCGCTCCGGCAGGCCCGCCGAGCGCAACAGCTCGAGCGCCCCGGCAACGCCCTCGGCGCGGTGGTTGGGTGTGCCGCGACCGCCGCGCAAGATCACGTGGCCGTCGGGGTTGCCGCTGGTGTAGAGGATCGCCGGCGCGCCGGCGTCATCGATCCCGGCGAAAGCGTGCGATGCCGCGGCGGCGCGCACGGCGTCGACCGCGACCTGAACGTTGCCGTCGGTGCGGTTCTTGAAACCGACCGGCATCGAGAGGCCGGAGCCGAGCTGGCGGTGGGTCTGGCTCTCGGTCGTGCGGGCCCCGATCGCCCCCCAGGAGACCGCGTCGGCGATGTACTGGGGGGTAATCGGGTCGAGGAACTCGGTGCCGACCGGCAGGCCGTAGTCGAGCACCTCGAGCAGCAGCTGGCGGGCCATGCGCAGGCCGGTATTGACGTCGAGCGAGCCGTCGAGATGCGGATCGTTGATCAATCCCTTCCAGCCGGTCGTCGTCCGTGGCTTCTCGAAGTAGACCCGCATCGCGATCAGCAGGTCGCTGCTCAGCTTGCGCGCCTGCTCGGCGAGGCGACCGGCGTAGTCCAGCGCCGCCTCCGGGTCGTGCACACTGCAGGGCCCCACCACCACCAGCATCCGGTCATCACTGCCGTCGAGCACGTTTCCCGCTTCGCCGCGACCGCGCACAACGGCGCTTTCGCGCTCGTCGCCGAGCGGCAGATCCGAGAACAGCGTTCCCGGCGAGACCAGCTCCTCGATGCGCTCGATCCGCTGGTCGCGGACCCGGTCGCGCGTCTCCCCCTTCATCCCGATCATCATCTTCCCTTCACCTTCCTCCACGTTCACAAGCCTACTTCCGGTTTCCCCGCCGCACGTGGCGGGTCAGTACGAGTGATTCCGGCGCCCGGGCCAGTCGCTTATTTCGGTGCGGCAGAGCCGCGAGGCCGGACGCCTAGCTAAATCGCCAGAAATAGGAGAAGCGCGCGTGGGCGAGCGCGGCGCCGGAGGCGCGGGTGTCGCTCGTCGTGTCGGCTGATTGCTTCACCTTCCCTGACTTTGTAGCAGGTGAGGGAGCGCTAGTCGAGCAATTCGCCGAGCGCAGCGAGGAAGCGGCCGTTCTCCTCGGCGGTGCCATAGGAGACGCGGATGTGGCCGGGGTCGCCGAGCGGCGTGCCGGGGCGAACGGCGATCTGGCGCTCGGCGAGGCCGGCGACGATCTCGGCCTCGGCGGCGTCGCCGAGGTCGATCCAGGAGAAGTTGGCGTGGGTCTCGGCGGTGGCGAGGCCGAGCTCACCCAGGCCCTCCTCGACCCGCAGGCGCTCGGCGATCGTGCTCTCGACCCGCCTGCTGACGTCGTCCTGGTGCAGGATCGCCTCGGCCCCCGCCGCCTGGGCGAGGGCGTTGACGCTGAAGGGCTGGCGCACGGCGTCGATCGCGGCGCGGAACTTGGGCGAGCCGAGCGCGTAGCCAACCCGCAGGCCGGCCAGCCCGTAGCACTTGCTGAAGGTGCGCAGGACGACCAGGTTGGGCAGCTCGGCCAGGAGGTCGACGCTGGCGTCGACGTCGTCGTGGGTCTGGAACTCGACGTAGGCCTCGTCGAGGATCACGGTCACGTGAGCCGGCAGGCCGGCGCAGAACTCCGCCACAGCAGCCGCGGGGAGGTGCGTGCCGGTCGGGTTGTTGGGGTTGCAGACGATCAGCAACTGGGTCGCCGCCGTCACCTCGGCCGCCATCGCCTCGAGGTCGTGGAGGTCGCCGGCGGCGAGCGGCACGCGGATCTCGCGGGCGCCAGTCAGCGCCGGCAGGTACGGGTACATCGAGAAGGCGGGCCAGGCGTAGAGGATCTCGGCGCCCGGCTCGCAGAGTGCCTCAGCCGCGGCGAGCAGGATCTCGCAGGAGCCGTTGCCGACCGCGATCCGGGCGGGATCGGTGTCGTAGCGCTCGGCGATGCGGCGGCGCAGCAGGGTCGCATCGGGGTCCGGGTAGCGGTTCATCGCCCCGGCGGCAGCGGTGATCGCCTCGACCACCTTCGGGTGCGGCGGCAGCGGCGACTCGTTGGAGGCGAGCTGGGCGATGCCGCCCGCAGCGATCGCCTCGGGCGCCTGCCCGGTCGGCACGCCGGCCTGGTAACCCGGCATGCGGGCGAGCTTCTCGGCAAAGGTGACGCTCATCGCTAGGAGTTTGCCCGAAACATGCAATAACGGCGCCGGACCAAGCGGGGCAAGGACGCAGGGAGGCCGAATAGCAGCGCTATTTGGCCGACCGAGGACACCGCCCCGCGCCGCGTCCGGTGCCGTTATTGAGCGGCGTGGAGGTCGGCTCGGAGCTCTTGGGTAGCGCCTAAGTAGACGTGCTCGGGCTTGTGCGTCGGCGCGGCGTAGTAGTGGATCATCGTCCGGATCACCCGCGGCATCGCCCCGGGGACGTCGATCTCGCGGGCGCAGATCAGCGGCACCGTGTCGAGGCCGAGGCGCCGCGCCGCAACCGCCGGAAACTCGGCGTCGAGGTCCCCGGTGGTGGTGAAGAGGCAGCTGACCATCGCCTCGGCGCCGAGCTCGTTGCGGTCGAGCAGCTCGCGCATCAGATCCTCGGTCGCCCCGACGATCGCGTCCGCTTCGTTGGCGCCGGCCTGCACGGCCCCGCGGACCGCGAACAGTCGCTCCTCACTTCTCACATCCACCTCCGCTTCGCTCCCGGCGCGAAGAACCAGATATGCACCCTTGGTCGCTCCGCGATCACAGTTCTGCATCTTCCCAGAGCCGGGCGATCTCATCCTCGCCGAGCCGCCGTGCCTGGCCCTTGCTGAGGCGGCCGAGCTCGACCGAGCCGAACCGCACCCGCCGCAGCTTCACCACCCGGTTGTCGATCGCCTCCGCCATGCGGCGAACCTGGCGGTTGCGCCCCTCGCGCAGAACGATCTCGATCTCGCGCTCGCCGAAGCGCTGCACTTGGGCCGGCGCCGTCGGCCCGTCTTCGAGCTTCACCCCGCTCTCCAATCGACGCAGGTCGGCATCCGACGGCGGCCGCCGCAGCTCCGCCCGGTAGGCCTTGCTCACCCCGTAGCGCGGATGAGTCAACCGGTTGGCCAGCTCGCCGTCGTTGGTCAGCAGCAGCAACCCGGTCGAATCGGCATCGAGGCGACCGACCGGATACAGCCGCGCCGCCGTGTCGACCAGCTCCACCACCGCCGGCCGCCCCCCAGGTTCCCGCGCTGTCGAGACCACCCCGGCGGGCTTGTTGACGGCCCAAACCTCCCGGGCCTCCGCCCCCACCAAGCTCCCATCAACGCGGACCTCATCAGCATCGGTGACGTCCCGCGCCGGGTCCGTCACCACCTTGCCGCCCACGGTCACGCGGCCCTTGCCGATGATCACCTCGGCTTTGCGCCGGGAGGCCACCCCTCCATGCGCGAGGAACTTGGCGAGCCTCACGCTGCGCAGCGGGCCGGGAGAGGTCCCGACGGAACCTCCCCGCTGTTGTTCCGGCGGGACCTCTCCCGGCCCGCCCCCACCGTCATGGCTCCGACCGTTGCTCCCCAGCCTTGAGCAGCCGCTCCCGCAACTCTCGCTCGTCGTCCGGCGTCGGATCGAACTTCGACGGATCGGGCAGCTGCTCCAGCCCGGAGAGCCCGAAGAGCCGCTCAAAGAGCTCGGTCGTCTTGAAGATCGCCGCCCCGAACTGCGAGCGCCCCGACTCCTCGATCAGCCCCCGCTCGGCCAGGGTCTGCACCGCCGACTCGGAGGTGACGCCGCGGATGCGGGCGACCTCGGGGCGGGTGACCGGCTGCAGGTAGGCGACGATCGCCAGGGTCTCAGCCTGGGCCTGGGTCAGCGGCGGCGTGCGCGGCTTGGCCAGCAGGCGGCGGGCCGCCGCCTCGCTGGCGGGGTCGCTGGCCAGCGAAAAGCCGCCGGCGACCTCGCGCAGGACGACGCCGCGCTTGCCCTCGCCGAGGTCCTCGCGCAGCAGCTCGATCGCCTCGGCGACCTGGCCCTCGGTCGCCTCGGTCGCCTCGGCGAGGTCGCGAGCGTTGACCGGCTGCGGCGAGAGGAAGAGCAGCGCCTCGATCGTCCGGGTCAGGTCACTCACTCCTGGACCTCCTGCTTGTGGATCTGGATCGGGCCGAAGGGCTTGGACTGCTCCCAGGTCGCCTCGCCCTTGCGGTACATCTCGAGCAGGGCAAAGAGGGTGACCGCCTGGGTCAGCCGGTCCTCTTCGCCGAACTGCTCGTCGAAGTCGATGCTGGCGTGGCCGCGCAGCGCCTCGCGCAGGGCGCGCAGCCGTTTTTCCAGCGAGACGGTCGGGCGGATGTGATCGAGATTCAGTTCCGGCGGAATCACCAGCAGGTCACCGAGGGCGGCGCCGAGCCGTTCCGGGTCGTAAACCGCGGTCGCCGCCTCGAGCGCGACCTTGCGCAGCTCCGGCGGCAGCGGCGCCGAGCGGTAGAGGTAGCCGCGGGCCGCCTCGAAGCGCTGCTCCAGCACAGCGGCGGCGTCGCGGTAGCGGCGGTACTCGAGCAGGCGCGCAACCAGCTCCTCGACCGCCTCCTCCGGGGTGACGTCCTCCAGCCCCTCCTCTTCGCCCGGCAGCAGCAGGCGCGACTTCAGCTCCAGCAACGAGGCGATCAGGACGAGGAACTCGGTCGCCACGTCGAGCTCCAACTCTTCCTCCTGCTCCAAGTGCTCGACGTAGGCGACGACGACCTCGGCCAGCTCGACCTCGAGCAGGCTCACCTCCTCGCGCAGCACCACCGCCATCAGCAGGTCGAAGGGACCGGCGAAGACGTCGAGGTCGAGATCCAGCTCGGCGACGGTCACGTATGGACCGTAACGCCCGGGAGCGACGGCGAGCTAGGCGGGGCCAAAACCCATGCGCTCGCGGACGTCGGCGACGACCGGCGCGGCGATCGCACGGGCCTTCTCGGCGCCGGCGGCGAGGATCGCCTCCAACGCCGCCTCGTCGGGGCGCAGCTCGGCGTAGCGCTCGCGGACCGGGGCGAGGTAGTCGACCACCGCCTCCGCCACCGCCTGCTTGAAGTCGCCGTAGCCGGCGCCGTCGAACTCGCGCTCGACCGCCTCCGGGTCGGTGCCGCGGGCGACGGCGTAGACGTCGATCAGGTTGGTGATGCCGGCCTTGTCGGGCGCGCGGCGCACCTCGCGGCCGGAGTCGGTGACGGCGCTGCCGAGCTTCTTGCGGATCGCCGCGGGCTCGTCGAGGACGAGCACGGTGCCGGCCTCGGTGCCGCCGGTGGTGGACATCTTCCGCTCGGGCTCCTGCAGGTCCATGATCCGCGCCCCGACCTCGGGGATGCGCATCTCCGGCACGACCAGGGTCTCGCCGAAGCGCTCGTTGAAGCGGCGGGCGATCTCGCGCATCAGCTCGACGTGCTGGCGCTGGTCGTCGCCGACCGGCACCTCGGTCGCCCGGTAGGCGAGCACGTCGGCGGCCATCAGCACCGGGTAAAAGAAGAGGGCCGCGGAGATCAGTTCCTGCTTCGCAGACTTGTCCTTGAACTGGGTCATGCGGTTGAGATCACCGTGCGAGGTGACCGCCGAGAGCAGCCAGGTCAGCTCACTGTGCTCGCGCACGTCGGACTGGCGGAAGAAGATGCAGCGCTCCGGGTCGAGGCCGGCGGCAAGCAGGATCGCGGCCGTGTCGTGGAGTCGCTCGCGCAGCTCGGCCGGGTCGTAGGCGACCGAGATCGCGTGCAGGTCGACGATGCAGAAGATCGCCGGGTCGCCGCGGTCCTGGCCCTCGACGTACTGGCGGATTGCGCCGATGTAGTTGCCCAGGTGCTTGCGGCCGGTGGGCTGGATGCCGGAGAAGACGATTGGTCTTGCCATCGAGCGGGCAAGCCTAGACCAGCAGCCCACCCAAGCGGTGCAACGTTTTGCAGCCTCCCTAGGACCTCAAAGCGTTGCACCTCAAATGGCTTTTGCCGCCGTAACGCGTTGCGGTCCCGTGGACGACACAAAGCGTTGCACCTGGCCGGAGCTAGGCAGGTTCGGTGGCCGGCTCGGGAGCGCAATCGGCTTCAGAGCCGTGGCCGCACTCGCCGGCTTGGGCTGAGCCGCGGGAGGGGACTGCTTCTACTTTGCGCTTGGGGTTTTCGATGCCGAAGCCTGCGACGGTGCCGCCGACGATCATCAGGACGCCGGCGATGCCGATGCCCAGGTGGAAGGCCGAAGTCGAGGCGTCGGCTGATGCTGTGCTCACGCGCACGGCCTGTGCCGGGGAGAGCCTTCCGGTCTTCGGCACCGCCAGGGGCTGGGCCTTGGCGTCGGTGACAGCGCGCTCGGCGCGGGGGCCCAGCGGGCGGTCGCCGAGGTTGTCGTCGAGGGCGGAGCCGAAGTAGGCGGAGATGACGGCGCCGAGCACGGCGATTGCCAGTAGGCCGGCGACGCGGGCGACGCCGTTGTTGACGCCGGAGGCGATGCCGACGTGGCGTTCGGAGACCGAATCGAGCACGGTCGCGGTCAGCGGCGCCACCGTCGCCGAGAGGCCGAGGCCGAAGATCAGGATCGCCGGCAGCACGTCGACGAGGTAGTCGGCGTCGGCGCCGACGCGGAGGAGCATCAGCAGGCCGATCCCGCCGACGATCGGGCCGATCGTCATCGGCAGGCGGGGGCCCGTGCCGGAGGCCAGCTTGCCCCAGCGCGGTGAGAGGAAGAAGAGGATCAGCGAGACCGGCGTCGTCGCCAGGCCCGCCTCGATCGGCGTGTAGCCGGAGACCTGCTGGAGGAAGAGACCGACGAAGAAGAGGCCGCCGATCAGCCCCGCATAGGCCGCCAGGGTGGTGGCGTTGGCGACCCAGAAGTTGCGGATCCGAAACAGCGAGAGCTCCAGCATCGGGTGGCGAGCTCGCGCCTCGTGGACGACGAAGAGGGCGAAGCAGGCGATGCCGGCGACGAAGGGGATCAGCACCAGCGGGTCACCCCAGCCGCGGCTCGGCTGCTCGATCAGGGCGAAGACCGGGCCGCCGAGCCCGGCAGCTGAGAGCCCGATGCCGGTCCAGTCGATGCCGCGGAAGGCGTCGGGGTCGCGGCTCTCACGCACCGAGTGCATGGTCAGTGCCACCGTCAGCACGATCAGCGGCAGGTTGACCCAGAAGACCGCCCGCCAGGAGAGCGCCTCGACCAGGGCCCCTCCCCCAGCGGGACCGAGCACGGTCGCGATCCCCGTCCAGGCGGTCCAGGTGCCGACCGCCTTGCCCCGCGCCTCGCCCTCGAAGGTAGCGGCGACGATCGCCAGCGAGCCCGGCACCAGCAAGGCCCCCGCCACTCCCTGCAGAGCGCGAGCCCCGATCAGGAACTCGACCGTGGGCGCGATCGCGCAGAGCAGCGAGGTCGCGCCGAAGGCGATCAGGCCGAAGACGAACATCCGCCGCCGGCCGAACTGGTCGCCGAGCGAGCCGCCGACGAGCAGCAGCGAGACCAGGGTGAGCATGTAGGCCTCAACCACCCACTGCTGGCCCGCCAGGCCGGCGTCGAGGTTGTCGCTGATCGCCGGCAGGGCGACGTTGACCACGGTCGAGTCAAGGAAGACGACGGTCGAGCCGAGGATCGTCGCGACCAGGGTCAAACGCTGCTGGCGCGTCACCGGGCGAGTGTACGCAGCGACCGCCGCCGGCCCGAGCGCTTGCGAGGGACCTCTGCCCTGCCCCGGCCCGTACTCATTACGTGGACCGCAAAGGAGGAGAGATGACGAAGAGGGCGCTGCTGATCATGCTGCTGACCTTGCTGAGCGCCGGCGCGGCAGTGCCGAGTGCTGCGGCAAAGGGGTTGGAGATGGGCGCGCGGAACGGGGTGACGATCGATGGGTCTCCGTATCGCTACGTCACCGTCACTACCCACACCACGCCCAAGCTCACGGTGGTGGTGCGGACCGACCGGCGCGACGGCCGGGTCGATCGCTGGTGGCAACTCGGCGGCGACTACGACGTGCCGGCGGTCGACTACAACGGCAGCGGCGGCGGCCTCTCCGCCGACGGCAAGACGCTGGTCCTCAGCCGCTTCGCCTTCGGCGGCCCCGCCTACCCACCCAAGACCACTCGGCTGGCGGTCCTCTACACCGACCTGCGCCCCCAGCGCCACCTGCAGGCCGGACAGCGCCGGCCACCCAGCGTGTTCGGCTCGATCGAGTTGCGCGGCCACTACGCCTTCGACGCGATCTCGCCTGACGGCTCGACGATCTACCTGATCCACCACTTCTCGAATCTCCGTGGGCCGGCCTACGTCACCCACTACGAGGTGAGAGCGTACGACGTGAAGAGCCGTCGTCTCCTCCCCGAACCGATCGTCGACCCCGAGGAGCCAAAGGAGCGGATGGAGGGGATGCCGCTCCATCGCGCGATGAGCCCCGACGGGCGCTGGGCCTACACGCTCTACGACGGCAACGGCAAGGAGCCGTTCGTCCACGCCCTCGACACCGTCGCGGGCAGGGCCGTCTGCATCGACCTGCCGCAGCTCGCCACCCTGCCAAGGCGCTTCTACTACCTGCTGCAGTTGCAGGTGCGCGCCGAGGGGCGCCAGATCGTCCTGCTGCGCCGCGTGCCGGGCCCGAAGCCGACGCGGGCGCTGCTCAGCGTCGACACGCAGGACTTCACGGTCCAGCGGCCCACAGCGGTAGCGACCGCATCGAGCGGGGTCGGCCCCTGGCCGCCGATCGTCGCCCTGAGCGCGGTCGCGCTGCTGCTCTTGGGATGGATCGGGCGGCGGCACCGCCGAGCCGTCGACGGCGGCTCGGCGACGGGCCGATGAGGCGGCGGGCGTTCCTCGCGGCTGCGATCGCCGCCACCTGCGGGCTCGGCCTGATCGCCGTCGGCCGCTCCCTGCCAAGCGCGAGCGGGGGAACCAGCGACCCGAGGCCCAGCGGCAAGTCGTCCCCTGGCAGTAAGACCTCGGATGGCCTCCTCGCCTTCACCAGGGCGCCCCGCCGACCCGGCAACCTGCTCGAGCGGGTCGGCGTCGTCGGTCACTCCGCCGCCGGCCGCCCGATCGGCCTGCGCCAACTGGGCGACCCGAGCATCACCGGCACGGTGCTGATCGTCGGCTGCATCCACGGCGACGAGTGCGCTGGCAGCAAGATCGTCCCGACCAGCAACGGCTGCCCCGACCCGCGCTCCAACGTCTTCGTTGTGGCGAACCTGAACCCCGATGGGGCTGCGATCGGCACCCGCCTCAACGGCCGTGGAGTCGACTTGAACCGCAACTTCCCTTCGCAGTGGCGACCGATCGGCGCTCGCGGCGACGCCCAGTACTCCGGCCCGCGCCCGCTCTCCGAGCCGGAGACACGCCTGGCAGCCCGGATCGTCGAGGGCGTCGCTCCCACGGTGACGATCTGGTTCCACCAGCACCGGAGCGCGCGACCGCTGGTCCGCGCTTGGGGACGGAGCGTGCGCGCGGGGCGACTCCTCGCCGCCCTGGCGCAGGTCCCCTTCCGCCGCCTGCCCTGGCCCGCCGGCACTGCGCCCAACTGGCAGAACCACCGCTTTCCCGGCGCCAGCTCGTTCGTGGTCGAGCTGCCGCCCGGCCCGCTCTCGCCGGATCTCCATTCCCGGCTCAACGACGCGATCATCAGGATCGCGCGCTGGCAGGCCCGGGTGGGCGAAGATTGAGATGTCCCGCGGAAGAGGTGAGGCTTGGCAGCTGAGGAGAGGAAGCTCGTCAGGGAGGCGCAACGCGGCTCCCGCGATGCGCTTGCCGAGCTATATGCCGTGCACTGGCCGCGCGCCCACCGCGCCGCCTACCTCGTCGTCCACGACGCCGGGGCGGCCGAGGACATCGCCCAGGATGCCTTTCTCGCCGCGGTCGACGCACTCGATCGCTTCGACCGCCGCCGTCCCTTCGGCCCTTGGCTGCACCGGATCGTCATCAACCGCGCGATCGACTGGGGGCGGCGGGAAGCGCTGCGGCGCAACTCCGGCGACCCGGCTGGCGAGCCGGCAGCGCCGCCGCCGGAACGGCTCAGCGGCGAGCTGATGCCCGCCCTAGCTCAGCTGGCCCCCGAGCAGCGCGCCGTCGTCGTCCTCCGCCACCTGCTCGAGTACACGCCGGGTGAGATCGCGCGGATGCTCGAGCTGCCGCGGGGAACGGTCAATTCGCGCCTGCGCCGCGGCCTCGACCAGTTGCGCGACCTGATCGAGGTGGAGCGATGAACGACGCTCGACTGCGAACGCTGTTGCGCGAGGAGCCGATCCCGGGCGCGGCGGAGGCCGAGCGCCGCGGGTGGGACCTGGTCGAGCGCGCCTACGCGGACCGCCGGCCCGAACGACAGACGGTGCGCCCGCGGCGGCTCGCCATCGCGCTCGCCGTCACCGCCCTGCTCGCGGCGCTGGTCCTCTCCCCGGCGGGTGCCGCAGTGCGCGAATGGGTCGACGACGTCTTCACCGCTGGTGTCCGCCGCGCCGAGCCGGCGCTGACCGAGGTCCCCGGCGGGGGCAGGCTGCTGGTCCAGTCGCAACGTGGACCCTGGGTGGTGCAGGCGGACGGCTCGCGGCGCTTGCTCGGCAGTTACCGCGAAGCGACCTGGTCGCCGCACGGCCTGTTCCTCGCCGTCGCGTCGGGACGGACGCTGAGCGCAGTCGAGCCCGACGGCACGCCGCGCTGGTCGATCTCCGCCGGTGGCCGTATCGGCGAGCCGCGCTGGTCGCCGTCGGGCTTCCGCATCGCCTATCGCGCCGGCAGGTCTCTGCGAGTGGAGCGAGCGGACGGGACCGCGGGCACTCGCGTTGCCGCGGCGAGCGCCGCGGCGCCACCTGCCTGGTACCCACCCGGCCCCCACGTCCTGGCCTACGTCGACGCCAAGCGCCGCCTGGTCGTCGCCGAAGCCGACACCGGCAGCACGATCGACGTGGCCCGCGCGTCGTCCGGCGTAACGGGCCTGAACTGGTCCCGAGACGGCACCGAGATCCTGGAAATCGCCAAGCGGGGTATCTGGCTGCGGGACGTGCGAATCGGCAAGCTCGCAGGGTTCTTCCAGCTCGGCACGGCAGCTCACCTCGAGCTCCCCGCGGGCGCCGTGGTCCGCGACGCCGCCTTCGCCCCCCGCGGCCGCACGGTCGCGATCCTGCTCAAGCGCCGATCCGCGGGCGGACCGCGCAGCGAAGCGCTCCTAATCGATCCATCGGGCGGGCCGGCGCGGCGGATCTTCGCCGTCTCCGGGCGGCTCACGGAACTAGCCTGGTCGCCGGACGGCCGTCGCCTCCTGCTCGCCTGGCCCGCGGCCGACCAGTGGCTCTTCGTCCCAACCGAAGCCGGTGCCCGCCTGCGAGCGATCGGCGACGTGGCCGGCGCCTTCTCGCCCGGGGGCAGCAGCCGAGGTTCCTTCCCGCAAATCGGGGGCTGGTGCTGCCCACCCGCCCCCGGCAGCGGCTGAACGCTAGCTCCCTCGATCAGCGTGGATGGGACGCAGATTTTCCGTGCATGACACGGAAAATCGGCGTTTCGTTAACCCCTAGGGCTCGCGAAGTTGCTGGGCTGAGGTGAAGAAGTTGCGGTAGGCGAGCGCGGTGGCGATAAGGCCGGCGATCGCGACGCTGCCGAGCAGGGCGTAGAGCAGGATCAGCTGCAGGCGCACCGCGTCGGTCGGGTTGGCACCGGCGAGCAGCATGCCGACCATCGTGCCGGGGAAGAAGATCAGGCCGGTGGTCTTGGTCGAGTCGACCAGGGTGATCATCCCCGAGCGCAGGGCGCGGCGGACAAATGGGGCGGCTGCTTCCTGGGCGGTGGCGCCGAGAGCCAGGGTCGCCTCGATCTTGGCGCGCGAGTCCGCCATCTCGTCGCCGAGGCGGTTCAGTGCCACCGCCGAGGCGGTCATCGCGTTGCCGATCACCATGCCGCCGACCGGGACGAGGTAGCGGGCGGTCGGTTCGAAGACGCCGAGGGCGACGACGAGCCCAAGCGTGGTGCCGCCGGCCAGCGCCAGCGCGATCAGCAACGGCCAGAAGGCATCCGGCACCTTCTTCGCCCGGCTGCGGGCGGTGAGTGCGCCGAAGACCACCATCACCGCCAGCAGGCCGAAGACGAGCCAGAGCGTGTCGGCTTCGAAGATCAGCTTGATCGCGTAGCCGATCGCGGTCAGCTGGACGAAGGAGCGCACGGTGGCGACGGCGATGTCGCGCTCGAGGTCGGCCTTCTGCCAGAAGGAGATCGCGGCGGCGAGCGCGACCAACGTCAGCGAGGCGGCAACCTGCCAGGGGTCGAGGTGGATCGACGTGCTCACGCCATCACCTCCTCGATCGGGCCAGCCTCGATCGCCCTGCCTCCCTCGAGCCTGACCACCCAGTCGCCCAGACGGCGCGCCTGCTCGGGGTCGTGGCTGACCAGGACGATCGAGATATCGAGCTCACGGCGGAGCTGAGCAAGGGTGGCCTCGATCGCGTCGCGGGCGACGTTGTCGAGGGCCGAGGTCGGCTCGTCGAGCAGCAGCACGGCGGGCCCCTGGGCGAGGGCACGAGCCAGCATCACCCGCTGCTGCTCGCCGACCGAGAGCTCGGCGACGTCGCGCGCGGTGAAGTCCACAGCGAGCCCGGCGAGGCGCAGGCAGCGCTCGGCGTCCAGGCCCTTGGCGGCGAGCCCGGCCGCGTAGGCGAGGTTCGACTCCACCGTCCCCTCCAACAACGCCGGCAGCTGCGGCACCAGCGAGACCTCGCGGCGCAGAGCCAGCGGTTCGCACTCGTCGAGGGGTCGACCGCGATAGGCGATCGTCCCGGCGTCCGGGTCGACGAGGCGGTTGAGCAGGCGCAACAGGGTCGACTTGCCGGCGCCCGACGGCCCGACGATCGCGGTCACACCGACCGGGATCGCGGCGCTGACCGCGTCAAGAACACGGCGATCGCCACGGGTCAGGCTGACCTTGCTGAGCTCGAACAACACCGGCCGATGATCCCACCGCGCCGGGCGCAAGATGCCTCTCGCTGACAATGGCCGCTTTGCCGCCGGTGCGAACGGCTGGAACAATCGGGTAGGTGAATCCCCATGGCTAGAGCGATCTGGAGCGGCTCGATCAGCTTCGGGCTGCTCAACGTGCCGGTGAAGCTGTACAGCGCGGTCGCCCGCCGCGGCATCGCGCTGCGCGAGATCCGCGAGTCCGACAGCGCCCGGATCAAACATCGCCGCGTCGCCGAGGGGACCGACGAAGAGGTCCCCTACGACAAGATCATCAAGGCCTACGAGATCACCAAAGACCGCTACGTGCCGCTGAGCAAGGACGAGCTCGCCTCGCTCGATCCGAAGAAGACGCGCGCGATCGAGGTCCAGGACTTCGTCGACATCGTCGAGATCGACCCGATCTACTTCGACAGCCCCTACTACCTCGGGCCTGCCGACGGCGCCGAGAAGGCGTACTCGCTGCTCGCCCAGGCGCTGGAAAAGTCGGGCAAGGTGGCGATCGCCCGCTTCGTCTTCCGCAACAAGGAGCACCTGGCGGCGATCCGACCCGGCGACGGCGTCTTGACCCTGACCACGATGCGCTTCGCCGACGAGGTCGTGCCGCCCGGCGAGCTCGACGACGTGCTGCCCACCGAGCAGCCGAAGATCGGCAAGCGCGAGGTCGAGATGGCCGAGCAGCTGATCGACTCGCTCACCCGCGACTTCGACCCGACGCTCTACCGCGACGAGTACCGCGAGGAGCTGCTGGCGATGATCGAACGCAAGGCGGCCGGCGAGGAGGTCGTCGCGGCACCACAGGAGGAGCGCGAGCCGACCAAGGCGCCGGACCTGATGGCCGCCCTGGAGCAGAGCATCGCCGAGGTCAAGGGCAAACGCGAGGGCAAGCCGGCGAAGAAAGCGGCGGCGAAAAAGCGCCCAGCGAAGACCAAAGCGAAAGCGAAAAAACCGGCGGCGAAAAAACGCGCCGGCTCGCGCGCCAAGGCCAAGTCCTCCAAGTAGCCAGTGGCCGCCAGCAGCCAGGTCGAGGTCGACGGGCGTGAGCTGAAGCTCACCAACCTCGACAAGGTCCTCTACCCCAAGACCGGCTTCAGCAAGGGCGAGGTCGTCGACTACTACGCCAAGGTGGCGCCGGCGATGGTCCCCCATCTGAGCGGACGGGCGGTGACCTTGCGCCGCTTCCCGGAAGGGGTCGACGACACCGACGCCGCCTTCTTCGAGAAGCGCTGCCCCAAGCACCGGCCCGAGTGGGTGAAGACCACGCCGGTCGGAGCGAGCACCGGCAGGATCGACTTCTGCGTCTGCGAAGACCGCGCGACGCTGGTCTGGATGGCGCAGCTGGCGGCGATCGAGCTGCACCCCTCGCTCTCGCTGGCGCCCGAGCACGATCGCCCGACGGTGCTCGCCTTCGACCTCGATCCCGGCCCGCCGGCCGAAGTCCTCTCCTGCTGCCGCGTGGCCCTGCGCCTGCGCGAGCTCTTCGCCCACTTCGGCCTCGAGTGCTTCCCCAAGACCTCGGGCTCCAAGGGCCTGCAGGTCTACGCCCCGCTCAACAACGACGAGGTCACCTACGAGGGGGACGACAACGGCGGCGGCACCAAACCGCTCGCCCGCGCAATCGCCCAGCTGCTCGAGAAGCAGACCCCCGACCTGGTCGTCTCGAAAATGAAAAAGGTCGAGCGCAAGGGCAAGGTCTTCGTCGACTGGTCGCAGAACCACCGCCGCAAGACCACGATCGCCGTCTACTCCCTGCGCGCCCGCGAAAGGCCGACCGTCTCGACGCCGATCAGCTGGGACGAGGTCGAGCGCGCGGTCGAGAAGGAGGACGCCGGCGCACTCGTCTTCGAGGCCGGCGAAGTGCTGAAGCGGATCGAGCAGCACGGCGACCTCTTCGCCCCGGTGCTGGAGCTGAAGCAGGAGCTCCCCTCTCTCTAGGCAAGCAGATCGGTGGACGCAGGGAGCGTGGCGTGCTCTGCACGCGAGCGACCGAGGACGCCGAGATGCGCCGGCTAGAGCGGCTCGCGCCACATCTGGGTGACGCTGGGGCCGTCTTCGGGCAGTTCGAACTCGCCGCAGACGGTGAAGCCGAGCCCTTCGTAGCGTGGGGTGTTGATCGGGTTGGACGACTCGAGGAAAGCCGGTGCTCCCGCGGCGTCGATTCGCTCCAGGGTGGCGGCCAGCAGCCCCATCCCGAGCCCCTGCCCACGGCGTTCGGGGTTGGTTCCGAGGAGGCTGAGGTAGTAGTGAGGCTCAGCGTCGGGATGGGCCGCTTCGAAGCGCTCGAACGTCTCCATCACCCTGCCCGCCCCGTCCCCGAGCAGCTCGGTCAAGAGGCCCTCCAAGCGCGCCTCGTCCTCGGGCCGCAGCTCCGGCTTTCCCGGCGGGATCCAGAGGGCGACCGCCGCGCAGTCCCCTGTGAGCCAGGCCGATCGATACGAGAGGGCCGCCTCGGCCACCAGGCCCCAGACTGCCCGGAGCTGCTCGAGCCGCCGCTTCGGATCGGAGAACGCCCAGCTCCAAACCGGGTCGGCGTGGAAAGCCCGCGCCAGCGTCTCGGTCGCGGCTGGGACCTCCGCCCGGGTCGCCACCCTCGCCTGCACAGGAGCGGGATGGCGCGGCGACCCCATCGTGACTAGAGCGGTTGGCGCACGACCGGACGTCGGGTCGCCTTGACCTCGTCGAGGCGGCGGACCGGGGTCGTGTAAGGAGCCTGCTGGGCGCGCTCGGGGTCGCTCTCCGCCTCGGCGAGGATCCGCTCGATCGCCTCGGCGAAGCCGTCGAGGCTCTCCTTGGTCTCGGTCTCGGTCGGCTCGATCATCAGCGCCTCCTCGACCAGCAGGGGGAAGTAGACGGTCGGCGGGTGAAAGCCGAAGTCGAGCAGGCGCTTGGCGAGGTCGAGCGTCGCCAAGCCGAGCTCCCTCTTCATCGGCTTGCCGGAGAGGACGAACTCGTGCATGCAGTGACGGTCGAAGGCGATCGGCAGGCGATCGGCGGCGCGGCCCTCGGCCAGGCGGGCCTTGAGGTAGTTGGCGTTCAGCACCGCGGTCTCCGAGGCCTCCGAGAGCCCATCGGCGCCGAGGCTGAGGATGTAGGCGTAGGAGCGGACGAAGACGCCGAAGTTACCCTGGAAGCCGCGCAGCCGCCCGATCGACTTGGGCCGCTCGAGGTCGAGGTCGAAGCTCGGCCCGCCGCCGTTGTCGCTCTCGCGCCGCACCACCTGCGGACGCGGCAGGAAGGGCTCGATCCGCTCGGAGACCGCGATCGGGCCGGCGCCCGGGCCGCCGCCGCCATGAGGCTGGCTGAAGGACTTGTGCAGGTTGACGTGGACGATGTCGAAGCCCATGTCGCCGGGGCGCGAGTGGCCCATCACCGCGTTGAGGTTGGCACCGTCGTAGTAGAGCGTCCCTCCCGCCGCGTGGATCAGGCCTGCGATCTCGGCGATGTTCTCGTCGAAGAGCCCGAGCGTGTTGGGGTTGGTCAGCATCAGGCAGGCGATCTGGTCGGGGTCCGCGTCGATCTTCGCCCGCAGGTCGTCCATCTCGACCCCGCCGCGCTCGTTGGTGGCCACCTTGACCACCTCGTAGCCGGCCATCGTCACCGAGGCCGGGTTGGTGCCGTGCGAGGTGTCGGGCGCCAGCACCTTGGTCCGCTCTTCGCCGCGATCTGCGTGGAAGGCGCGGGTGAGCAGCAGGCCGGCGAGCTCGCCGTGGGAGCCGGCCGAGGGCTGCAGGCTGACATGGGGCAGACCGCAGATCTCACCGAGGCTCTCCTGCAGCAGCCACATCAGCTCCAGCGCCCCCTGAGCGCGCTTGGGGTCCTGCGCCGGGTGCAGGCGGGCGTGGCCAGGCAACGCCGCCACCCGCTCGTTGAGTCGCGGGTTGTGCTTCATCGTGCAGGAGCCGAGCGGGTAGAAGCCGCTGTCGAGATCGAAGTTGCGTCGCGAGAGCTTGTTGTAGTGACGAACGATCTCCGGCTCGGCGATCTCCGGCAGGTGCGGCGGCGCAGCGCGCAGGAGCTCGGCCGGGATCAGCTCGCTCAGCGGAGGCTCGGGCACTTCGGCCTCAGGCAGCACGGCGGCGCGCCTTCCCGTCTTCGACTTCTCGTAGATCGTCCGGGCTCGTTCTGCCTGCATCGGCGTCTCAGTCAGCGCCATCAGGCCACCTCCGTCGGCGTGTCAGTGGCTCTATGCGCCACTTTCTCGCCCAACTCGCCTGCGATCGCAGCGCTGAGCACCTCGGCGAGCTCGTCGATCTGGGCCTTCGTGCGACGCTCGGTGATCGCGATCAACAGGCCGTCCCCGTACTCGGGATACTCGCGGCCGAGCGGGTAGCCGGCGGCGATGCCGCGCTCGGCACAGCGCTCGAGCACACGCTCGACCGGGGCGTCGAGGCGAACCGCGAACTCGCGCGCGACCGGCGCCTCGTGCAGCAGCTCGACCCCCTCGACCGCGGCCAGCCGCTCGCGCGCGTAGGCGGTACGGCGGACCAGCAGCTCGCCCAGCTCGCGGAAACCCTCGCGGCCGAGCCAGGCGAGGTGGACCATGGCGCCGAGCGCGTTGAGCGCCTGCGCGGTGCAGATGTTGTGGGTCGCCTTCTCGCGGCGAATGTGCTGCTCGCGCGTCTGCAGGGCGAGGACGAAGCCGCGACGACCGTCGACGTCATCGGTTTCGCCGGCGATCCGACCCGGCATGCGGCGGATCTGTTCCTCGGTCGCGCAGAAGAAGCCGAAAGAAGGACCGCCGAAGTCGAGCCGGTTGCCGAGCGGCTGCCCCTCGCCGAGGGCGATGTCGGCGCCGCACTCGCCGGGGGGCTTGAGCACGCCGAGCGTCATCGGGTCACAGGCGACGACCAGCAGCGCGCCGTGCTGCTTCGCGGCCGCGCCGAGCGCCTCGACCTGCTCGACCGCGCCGAGGAAGTTGGGGCTCTGCAGGAAGACCGCTGCGGTCTCGCCGTCGACCGCTGCGGCCAGCGCCTCCGCGTCAGTCCCGCCGTCGCGCAGCCCGACCTCGGCCAGCTCGGCGCCGTAGCCGACCGCGTAGGTCGCCAGCGTCTCGCGGCTGTGCGGATGCAGGCCGCGCGAGACGACGAAGCGCTTGCGTTTGGTCGCCGCCATCGCCAGGTAGCCGGCCGAGGCGAGCGAGGAGGGGCCCTCGTAGAGGCCGGCGTTGGAGACCGGCAGGCCGGTCAGCTCCGACATCGCCGTCTGGAACTCGAACATCACCTGCAGCCCGCCCTGGGAGATCTCCGGCTGGTAGGGCGTGTAGGGAGTGAGGAACTCGGAGCGCTGGGTGATCGCGTCGACGATCGCCGGCACGTAGTGGTCGTACATGCCGGCACCGACGAAGCAGACCTGGCCTTCGGCATCCTCGTTGCGCGCCGCCAGCGCCGCCAGCCGCTCGAAGACCTCGGCCTCGCTCATCCCCTCCGGTAGTGCCAGTGGGCGGCCGAGGCGAAGCGGCTCGGGGATCTGGGCGAAGAGCTCGTCGACCGAGCCGACGCCGATCGCGGCGAGCATCTCCGCCCGATCGTCGGGCGTCGCTGAGGTGTAGCGGGTCACCCGCTGAAGGCTACGGAAGGCAGGGGGCGGGACGGCCTAGGAATTTTCCAGCAGCTTGCGGTATTCGTCGGCGCCGAGCAGGGCGCCGCGCTCCTCGGGCTGGGTCAGCTTGACCTTGACCAGCCAACCCTCGCCGTAGGGGTCCTCGTTGATCTTCTCCGGCGTGTCTTCGAGCGAGTCGTTGACCTCGACGATCTCGCCGGACATCGGCGCGATCACGTCGGAGACGGCCTTGACCGACTCGACCTCGGCGTAGGAGGCGTCTTTGGAGATCGTCGCGCCGACCTCGGGCGCGTCGTAGAAGACGACCTCGCCGAGGCTGTCCTGGGCGTACCAGGTGACCCCGAAAACCGCGTGCTCATCGCCCTCCAGCCGTGCCCAGTCGTGCTGGTCGTGGTAGAGCAGGTCGTCGGGATAGTGGGCGTCGGACAAGGTCATCCTTTCGGCTGGTAAAGGGGCTTGGAAGCTATCCGGGCGGGGCGATGCTTGCCGCGCACGTCGATCTCGACCACGGTTCCGGGATCGGCCAGCTCGGCGCGCACGTAGGCCATGCCGATCCCGATCTCCAGCGAAGGCGAGAAGGTGCCCGAGGTGACGGTCCCGGCCTGCTCCCCCGCGGCCAACACCGGGTTGCCCTCGCGCGGGATGCCGGCGCCCTCGATCTTGAACGGTGCCAGCTTCTCCGCCGTGCCCTCGCGGCGCGCCCAGGCGACCGCCTCGGCACCGACGAACCCAGTCGCCTCGGCGCAGCACCAGCCAAGGCCGGCCTCGATCGGGTTGCGCTCAGGCGTCAGGTCGTTGCCGTGCAGGTGGAAGCAGACCTCGAGCCGCAGCGTGTCGCGGGCGCCGAGCCCGCAGGGGACGACGCCCGCGTCGAGCAGCTCGGCCCAGATCGCCGGGGCGATCTCGGGGTCGATCAGCAGCTCGACCCCGTCCTCACCGGTGTAGCCGGTGCCGCAGACGAGCGCCGGCCGCTGGCCGATCCGCGCCGTCGCGACGCGCATCCGCGGCGGCAAGGCGATGCCGAGGGCACCGGTGAGGATCGCGCGGGCGTGTGGGCCCTGCACGGCGAGCATCGCGTAGCGGTCGGCAACGTCGCGCACGGCGACGTCGAACCCGCGGCTCAGGCGGCCGAGCCAGGCGAGGTCGGCAGCGTGGTTGGCCGAGTTGGTGACGATCAGGTAGCGATCGCCGCCGAGCCTGTAGGTGAAGAGGTCGTCGAGAACGCCGCCCTCCTCGTTGCAGAGGCAGGAGTACTGGGCGCCGCCGATCTCGATCTCCCCGACGTCGTTGCTGAGAACGCGCTGAAGGAAGGTGAGCGCCCCGGGCCCCTCGACCTCGACCTCGCCCATGTGCGAGACGTCGAACACCCCAGCGTGCGTGCGCACGGCCGAGTGCTCCTCACGGATCCCCTCGTAGGTGACCGGCATCTCCCAACCGGCGAAGGGAACGAGCTTGGCACCGAGCTCAGCATGCCGCTCGTAGAGAGGAGTGCGCCTCAGCGCCGCATCAGTCACGGGCGGCAGCGTATTGAAGAGCTGTGGCAAGCTCACCCGCGGAGATGACCGCACCGGCACAGAGCGAAATCCGCCGCGCCGGCGCCGGCGACGCCGCCGACGTCGCCCGCCTCCTGCACGACTTCAACAGCGAATACGAAGAACACACCCCGGGCGTCCCGGCGCTCACCGAGCGCCTGGGAGAACTGCTCGCCGCCAACGAGATCACCGTCCTATTGGCAGGTGACCCCCCAGAGGGCTTTGCCCTATTCCGCGTCCGCCCATCCCTTTGGGCAAAGGCGGCCGACGCCTACCTGGAAGAGCTCTACGTCATCCCCGAGCAACGAAGAAAAGGCATCGGCCGCGCACTGCTCAACGCGGCAATCAACGCCGCCCGCGGGGCCGGCGCCAACCACTTCGAGCTGACCACCGGCGAAACCGACACCGAAGCCCGAGCCCTCTACGAGAGCCGCGGCTTCACCAACCACGAAGGCGCCCCCGACGGCCCCCGAATGCTCTATTACGAGCTGGACCTGTAGAGGCCGTTGTCGGGCCTTCCCGCCGCCGCTTCGCGGGAGTTCGTCGTGAAGGCCCGACAACGGCCTCCCCCGGCGAAGCTTCAGGTTGCTGAGCGCGCGTTGAAGGGGCCATCAGGTGGCCTCTTCTCACGAACTCCCGCGAAGCGGCGGGAGAAGAGGCCACCTGATGGCCCTCCCACTCCGCCCAGAATCATTCTTTTAGGAACCCGGGAACGTCGATGTCGTCGTCCGAGACCCGCAGTTTGCGGATATCGGTGTCCTCGGCGGAGATCCGCGGACGAGACTCGTAACGGCGACGGACCCGCTGCGGCGAGCGCGCCAGCAGCTCGAAGCCCTCGAAGCCGGTGGCGATGACCGTGACCCGGACCTCGTCTTTCATCGACTGATCGACGACCGAGCCGAAGATGATGTTGGCGTTGTCGTCGGCCTCGGCCTGGACCAGCTGAGCGGCCTCATTGACCTCGAAGAGGCCGAGGTCCTCGGGACCGGTGATGTTGAGCAGCATCCCGGTCGCGCCCTTGATCGACTCCTCGATCAGCGGCGAGGTGATCGCCGCCTTGGCGGCGTCGAGAGCGCGGGCCTCGCCGGAGGCGGAGCCGACGCCCATCAGGGCGGAGCCGGCGTCGCGCATGATCGTGCGCACGTCGGCGAAGTCGAGGTTGATCAGGCCCGGAATCGTGATCAGGTCAGTGATGCCCTGTACGCCCTGGCGCAGGATGTCGTCGGCCTGGCGGAAGGCCTCGAGCACGCTGGTACGCCGCTCGACTGCCTGCAGCAGCTTCTCGTTGGGGACGATGATCAGGGTGTCGACGTTGTTGCGCAGCTTCTCGATCCCCTCGAGCGCCTGCTGCATGCGTCGTTTGCCCTCGAACTCGAAAGGCTTGGTCACGGCGCCGACCGTCAGCGCGCCGATCTCTTCCTTGGCGATCTCAGCGATCACCGGCGCCGAGCCGGTGCCGGTACCGCCACCCTCGCCGGCGGTGACGAAGACCATGTCGGCGCCCTTCAGCGCCTCCTTGATCTCGTCGCGACTCTCCGCCGCCGCGCCAGCCCCGACCTCGGGGTTGCCGCCGGCGCCGAGACCGCGGGTCAGCTCCTGCCCAATCGAGAGCTTGATGTCAGCGTCACACGCCTGCAGCGCCTGAGCATCCGTGTTGACGGCGACAAACTCGACGCCGCGAATGCCGGCGTCGACCATGCGACTGACGGCGTTCGTACCGCCGCCGCCGGCGCCGACCACCTTGATCACCGCTAGGTATGTGGATTCCATCTCCCGATTTCTCCAAGCCCAGTCCCGGTTGGGGCTGGATATGTCCCGGCCCGCTAGGACTGGGTGTTGAGTTGAGCCTTTGTTCTGTCCGAAGCTACAGCAATGCTTGAGAGTTCAAGCGTACGTTGTAACCGCGGAAATTGCGCTCAACGTAGGGTATCGGGCGGTCTCTGTCAAACGGCCGGGCGCCATCCTGCATGCGCTATCTCTCGAGTCTTACTTGAGGGTTTCGCATACCTAACCCTATGGTTGAGGGTTCATTCCAGGGGCGGAAGCGTATGCCCAGAGCCGTACGTCGCGGGCCTGCCGGGAGCGTGCAGGTCTACATAATCGAGCGCGGTGATCGAGGGGTCAGCGAGCACCGCCGCCGCGGCTCGCCATTTGCGCGCTGCATCGACAGAGCTGCCGAAGCGAAGTTCAATCCCGGAAGTGAGTTCGACGTCCACCCCGCTTTCGCCGAAACGGCTGCCCTCTATGTAAGGGCGCAACGCTGGCGGCGCGGCCGCGAGGACGCGGACCTGTTCGAGCAGCGGGCCCCGCACCCGCGGCCCTTTCGGTGCTGAGGCGAGCGGCAGCTGCGGCAGATCGCTGTCTTCGGGCAGCGGGAACCAGGTGAGCACCGCGCCGTCACCGGCGACGGCGACCGCCTCTTCGCCGCTGCCGATCACGGCAACGGGCTGACTGGAGACGAGATGCGGGGCGGCCGTCTCGCCGCCGAAGAGCTTCTGCCAGACGAAGGCAACGACAATCACCACGAGTATCGGGATCACCGCCCGGTACAGCCGCCTCACAGCGCCCAGCCTTCCGGCCACTCGACCTCGCCGAGGATCTGCACCTCGGGCTCGAGCACGACGCCGAAGCGCTCGTGCACGCGGCGGCGGCCCTCGGCCATCAGCGCCAACACGTCAGCCGTCGTCGCATGTCCGGCGTTCTCGACGAAATTGGCGTGCTTCTCGGCGAAGCGGGCTTCTCCCTTACTGAGGCCGCGGCAGCCGGCAGCCTCCAGCAGCTGCCCGGCACTGCGTCCATCCGCCCGCGGGTCCTCCGGGTTCTTGAAGGTCGAGCCGAAGGTCTTGATCCCGGAGGGCTGAGCTTCACGCCGCTTGCCGCGCATCTCGTTCAGCCGAGCCCGGATCGCCGCCGGGTCATCAGGGCGCAGGCTGAAGGCGACGCGCGAGACCACCTCGCCGGCGGTCAGGTTGGAGCTGCGATAGGCAAAGCCGAGCGCCGCCGGCTTGCGGCGCTCGCGACCCTTCGCCGTGAAGACGTCGACCCACTCCAGCACCTCGGCGAGCTGGCCCCCGTAGGCGTTGGCGTTCATCCTCACCGCGCCGCCCGCCGTGCCCGGGATGTTGACGCCGAATTCGATCCCGGCCAGGCCCCAGCCGGCGGCCTTTGCCGAAGCCGAGGGAAAGCGAGCGCCGCCGCCGCAGACCAGCCCCTCGTCCCCGCGCTCGATCGTGGCGAGCTCGCGGTCGAGCTTGAGCGCGAGGCCGCGGAAGCCCGAGTCGGCGATCAGCAGATTGGAGCCCGAGCCGATCACACCGAGGGCGTGGCCCTCGTCCGCAGCCCAAGCCAGCACCGCAAGCAGCTCGCCCTCGTTGCCGGGCCGGGCGAAGAAGTCGGCGTCCCCGCCGGTGCGCACCGTGGTCAGTCGGGCCAGTGGAAAATCGGTCTGCACTGCTGCCGGTCGCGCGCTCAAGGCTTCCCCTGTGCCTTTCCCGTCCATATCAACGCGAAAGAACAGCGAGCGCTCATTGTTTCTCCCCGCTGACCAAGAGCTCACCGAGCTTGAAGACATCGCCGGCACCGATCGTGACCAGGACCTGGTCCCGGGCACCGACGGTCTCGTTGCGGTCGAGCAGGCGGGCGAGGGCCTCCGGGGCGGCGCCCGTGTCGGCCAGCCAGGACACCCGCCTGCCACCCATCCGCTCGGCCGCGGCCTGCGCGACCTGCAGCCCGCTCACGCCGGCGAGCTCGCCGACCGGCTGCTCGCGGGCCGGGTAGACCTCGAGCACGACGACTTCGTCGGCGAGAGCGAGGGCGGCGCCGAACTCCTCGCCGAAGGCCTTGGTGCGCGAGTAGAGGTGCGGCTGGAAGACGGCGACCAGGCGGTCGGGGTGCTGTTCGCGCAGGGCCGAGAGCGCCGCCCGCACCTCGGTCGGGTGATGGGCGTAGTCGTCGTATATGCGCGCGCCGGCGCGGGTGCCCTTGAGCTCGAGGCGTCTCTTGACGCCGGGGAAGTCGGCCAGAGCACCAGCCGCTGCTGCCAGCTCGAAACCCGCCTCGCCGAGAGCGGCGAGGGCAGCCCGAGCGTTGAGCAGGTTGTGCCGACCGGGGACGGCGAGGTCCAGCCGCTGCGGACCGGGCAGGTCGAGGTCGAAACCACTCACCGGCAGCGCCGCGGTGACCTCGGCAAGGCTGCCGTCTGCTGGCGCGATCACGACCTTGGCCGGCGCGGCGAATTCTCTGAAGGCCCGGCGCAGCTCGGCGACCGAGCCCCAGCGGTTGTGGTGGTCCATCTCGATGTTGGTGATCACGGCGATCTCCGGCTGCAGCTCGAGGAAGCTGGCGTCACTCTCATCGGCCTCGGCGACGACCCACTCGCCACTGCCCCAACCGGCGTTGGCAGCTGCCGTCGCGGTCCCCAGACCGGGGACCTCGCCGCCGACAAAGAAGGCCGGGTCGGCGCCGAGCGCCCGCAGCACCCAGACCAGCATCGCCGTAGTCGTCGTCTTGCCGTGAGTGCCGGCAACGGCGATCAGGCGCTTCTCGGCGCAGAGCTCGGCGAGCAGGGCGCCGCGGTGGATCGGCTCGACGCCGCGCTCACGGGCCAGGACAAGCTCGGGGTTGTCCTCACCGATCGCGGTCGAGACCACGACTTCGGCGCCCTCGGGCAGGTTCGCGGCGTCGTGGCCGACCGCGGGGTTGAGCCCCGCCACACGCAATCGCTCCATATAAGAGGAGTCGGCCCGGTCGCTGCCGGTCACGGTCGCGCCGAGCTCGGCGCAAACGAGCGCCAGCCCACTCATCCCCGCCCCGCCGATGCCGATGAAGTGCAGCCGCCTGGAAACCCAGTCGCTCATGTTCCGCTGCGCCTTTTGTGGTCTATGCCCACATAAGTCGCAGCGGAGACGGCGGCGAGGACCTCGTCGGCGATCGCGCGGGCCGCGTGGGGGCGCGCCAGTGCGGCCGAGGACTCGGCCATGGACACCAGGCGCGGCTGGTCCTCGAACAGCGAAGCCACTCGCCCGGCCAGGAGCCCCGCACTGAGGGCGTCATCAGGAATCGTCTCCGCCGCTCCCGCCTCGCTCATCCAAGCGGCGTTTGCCGCCTGATGGTCGGCCGTGGCGTACGGGTAGGGGACGAGGATCGCCGGCCGGCCGGCCGCGACCAGCTCGAAGATCGAACCGCCGGAGCGGGCCAAGACGAGGTCGCAGGCGGCGAGGACGTCGCCGAGATTTGGCTCGTAGGGCAGCAGCGTGTAGTCCTGGGCGTGCGACGCGGCCGCCAGGCGCCGCTGCAGGTCCTCGTAGTCGCGCCGGCCGCTGAGGTGAATGACGTGGAAGTCGCGGCGGAACTCGGCATCTGGGCCGGATCCGGCCTCGGCGAAGGCCTCGATCGCCGCCTCGTTGATCGTGCGCGCGCCCTGGCTGCCTCCCATCACCAGCAGGCAACGCGCGTCGGGCGCGACCCCGAAACGCCGCCGCGCCTCGTCCCGGTCGGCCGCCAGGATCGCTGCCGGCACGGGCCGCCCGGTGAGCAGGTAGGGCTCGCCCTCGCGTCCCTCGATCGGGAAGGAGAGGCAGACGCGGCGCGCCCGTCCCGCCAGCAGTCGGTTGGCGAGGCCGAGGTGGCTGTCGGCCTCGGTCAGCACCAGCGGCGTGCGGGTCAACGCCGCTGCCAGGCCAGCCGGCCCGGCGACGAAGCCACCGCCACCGAGGACGGCGGCGGCGCCACGACGGCGCAGGGCACTGCGGGCAGCGCCAACCGCGACGCCGGCCTCGGCGACGGCGACGGCTGCCCGCAGCGGATTGCGGCGGTCGATCCCCCGCACCTTGAGGAAATCGATCTCGTAGCCGGCGGCGGGCACCAGCTCAGCCTCGATCCGTTCCTCGGTGCCGAGGAACGAGACCTCGGCGCCGCTAGCCCGAAGCTCGTCGGCGACGGCCATCGCCGGCACGACGTGGCCGGCGGTTCCCCCCGCTGCCACTACGACTCTGGGCACTTTTTCCACGGCTAGATCCGCTCCTTTGGCTCCTTTTGCGAGCCCCATTAGTACGCCCGCCCTCGACCAGGCGCAGTTTGCCAGCGCCGGAGGCGCGACCCGGCCGCGCCGCGGCGGTTGCCCTGCCCCCGCGGGCGACGTTGAGAACCAGGCCGACGGCAAAAAGCGTGACCAGGAGGCTGCTGTTGCCGTAAGAGACGAAGGGCAGGGGGACGCCGGTCAGCGGCGCCAGGCCCATCACGGCGAAGAGGTTGATCGTCGCTTGGACCAGGATCATCGAAGTGAGTCCGGCCACGAGCAGCTTGCTGTAGCGGTCCCTTGCTTTCTGCGCCACCCGCAGGCCGGCGTAGCCGAGCAGGCCGAAGAGGCCGACGACGCCGAGGATGCCGATCATTCCGAGCTCCTCGCCGATCACGGCGGAGATCATGTCGGTGTGCGCCTCGGGCAGGTAGAAGGCCTTCTGCACCCCGTTGCCGATGCCGACGCCGAAAAAGCCGCCTGAGCCAAGCGCAATCTTGGCCTGGGCCGCCTGGAAGCCGGCGCCCGCGGCCTCGGCGCCGGGATTGAGGAAGCCGGTCAGGCGGGCCATCCGGTAGGGCTCGATCACGGTCAGCAACAGGGCGAGGCCGCCGAGGCAGAGGGCGATCTTGCCGATGTCGACCGGGCGGGCGCCAGCGGCGATCAGGGTGGCGGCGACGGAGAAGGCGATCACCATCGTCGTCCCCATGTCGGGCTCGGCCATGATCAGCAGGCAGGCGGCGCCGGCGACGAGCAGGAAGGGCATCAGCCCCTGCAGCGAGCGCACCCGTTTCGGTTCGCGCGAGAGCAGGTCGGCGCCGTAGAGGATCAGCGCCACCTTGGCCAGCTCCGAGGGCTGGAACTGCAGCGAGCCGGGGCCGAGCCAGCGGCTGGCGCCGTTGGCGCTGGTGCCGGCGACGAGGACGGCGAGCAGCAGGAAAAGTGAGCCGACGAGCAGCGCCGGGGTGAGACGGCGGACCGCGGTCAGGCCATGGCGGGCGGTGAGGTGCATCACCAGTAGCCCCAGGGCCCCGCAGATCAGGGTCCGCTTCAAGTAGAAAGCGCTGTTGGCGAGGTTGCCGTCGCTCAACACCTGGGTCGTCGAGCTGGCGGAGAAGACCATCACCGCGCCGAGCGCCAGCAGGCAGAGGGTGGCGGTGAGCAGCAGGCTGTACTCGGTCGAGGGGGCGGCGGTGCGGGTCCGCTTCTGCTTCGCCTTCGACCTTTTTTTCGTCTTGCCGAGCTCGAGACCGGCGAGGGAAAGAGTCCGCGCGCTCACACCAGGCCCCCGACGAGCTGGCGGAAGCGCTCACCACGCTGCTCGAAGTTCTCAAAAGCGTCGAAGCTGGCGCAGGCCGGCGAGAGCAGCACGACCTCGCCGCGAACGGCCGCCGCAGCCGCGTGGTGCAGCGCCTCTTCCAGGTCCTCGCAGAGGTGCAGCTCGATGCCGTCGGCGATCGCCGGCGCCAGTGCCTCGGCGAGGCGGCCGGCCGAGGCACCGGTCAGGTAGCAGGCGCTGCAGCGCTCGCGAACCGGATCGAGCAGCGGTGCGTAGGACTCGCCCTTCTCGCTGCCGCCGAGGATCGCGTGGACGCCGCCTTCGAAAGCGCGCAGGCCGACTGTGGCCGAGGCCACGTTGGTCGCCTTGGAGTCGTTGACGAAGCGCACGCCGTCGATCTCCGCCACCAGCTCGAGCCGGTGCGGCACCCCGGCGAAGCTGCGCAGACCCGCGCGCACCGCCTCGCGGTCGAGCCCCATCGAGAGCGCTGCCGCGGTAGCGGCCATCGCGTTCTCGACGTTGTGCTCGCCGAAGAGGCCGAGCTCGGAGACCGCGAGCAGCGGCTCGCCGTCGTAGAAGATCGTCCCCTCGGCGACGGCGACTTCGCAATCGGGCGCGGCACCGTGGCAGAAGGCGATGCGCCGTGCGCAACCGCCGAGGTCGACGCCGGCGAGCTCGGGATCGTCGGCGTTGAAGACGGCGATGTCGTCGTTGCCCTGATTGGCGAAGATCCGCAGCTTGGCGGCAAGGTAGTCCTCGAGCGTGACGTGCCGGTCGAGGTGGTCGGGGGCGAGGTTGAGGAAGACGGCGCACTCGGGAGCGAAGGCGACGCTGTCTTCGAGCTGAAAGCTCGATGCCTCGCAGATCACGGTCGCGTCGGGCTCGATCTCACCGGCGAGCGAGGAGAGCGGCGTGCCGACGTTGCCGGCGACCGCCACCGGCTCGCCGGCGGTCCGGTAGATGTGCCCGAGCAGCTCAACCGTGGTCGTCTTGCCGTTCGTCCCGGTCACCGCGACGAACCGATTCGGGGTCGCCCGCCAGGCAAGCTCGAGCTCGCCGATCACGTCGACCCCCCGCTCGAGAGCGGCCGCGATCACCGGCGCCTCCCGCGGCACGCCCGGGCTCTTGACCACAGTCCGCGCCCCCTCGAGGAGCGCAATTCCATCTGCATCCAGGACGACTTCGACGCCGACCTGCTCAAGCCCTGCTGCCCCGTCTGGATGTCCAGAATCGACCGCGACGACCGCCTCGCCCCGACCCGCCAACAAGCGCGCCGCGGCCTGGCCCGAGCGAGCCGATCCGACAACCAGGAACGGACCTCGCGGAAGCGGCGGGCGAGCCTTCTTGGGCGGCGGAACACTCATCCCGGATATCTTCGATCTAGCGCAGGACGACCCTGTTAGGTCGTCCACATCCCGGCCGTGCCGTCGGCGACGACTACCTATCCGGAGCGCCAATCCGGTACAAAACGTGCGGCCGCTGCGGGTGGCCCACCGGCAGACCGGGGTGATCGAAGTCGTCGGCGGGATCGCGACTCATCCCAATCCGCTCCATCACCGCCCGCGAGCGCCGATTCGCCGGCACCGTGAAGGAGACGATCTCCTCCAACCCAACCTCCTCGAAGCCAAAGCAAACCGCCGCCCGCGCCGCCTCCGTCGCATAACCATTGCGCCAGGCCGACCGCGCCAACCGCCAGCCAACCTCCACCGCCGGGGTGAAATGCGCGTCAAATGAGGGCACAGCCAGACCGGCGAACCCAATGAACTCCTCGGTCTCCCGCACTTCCAGCGCCCAGAGGCCAAAGCCGTGTTCAGCAAAACCGGATTCGATCCGCTCAACCAGCTCATCGCTTTGTCGCGAGCTCAACAGCTCCGGGAAATGCTCCATGACAGCGGGGTCGGCATTCATCGCCGCGAATGGCTCGCGATCAGCCTCTCGCCATTGCCGCAGCCTCAACCGCGAAGTCTCGAGCGTTGGCCGAGGGGGTCGGATGCCCTCTCCCAAAACACTCAAGCGAGGCTCCTGCCGAGCGTTTTGGGAGAGGGCATCCGACCCGCCCGACTACCGCCCGATGCTCTGCTGGTAAAGCGTGAACCCAATCCCCGAGCAAACCGCCGCGACGATCCAGAACCGCAGCATGATCTTCGTCTCCGACCAAGCCATCATCTCGAAGTGATGATGGAGCGGCGCCATCAGCAGCACCCGGCGGCGAAAGGTTTTGAAGGAGAAGACCTGGATCGCGACCGAGAGCGCCTCGATCACGAAGATGCCGCCGATGATGATCAGCAGCACCTCGGTCTGGGTCATCACCGCGAGGGCGCCGATTGCGCCCCCCAATCCGAGTGAGCCGGTGTCGCCCATGAAGATCGAGGCCGGGAAGGCGTTGTACCAGAGGAAACCGATGCAGGCGCCGACCAGGCAGGCGGAGAGCAGGGCGAGGTTCTGCTGCTCGTTGGTGACGAAGGCGATCGCCGTGTAGGCGAGCAGGACGATCGCGCAGGAGCCGGCGGCCAGGCCGTCGAGGCCGTCGGTGAGGTTGACCCCGTTGGAGGTGCCGCCGATGACGAGGAAGACGAGGACGAAGTAGAGGACCGGGCCGAGGTCGACGGTGGCGTCGCCGATGCGGAAGAAGAGAATCGGCTCGAGCCCGACCTCGTGACGGGCGACCCACCAGAGCGCGAGGGCGAGGAAGAGCTGGAAAAGCATCTTCCAACGCGCCGAGAGGCCGAGCGAGCGGCGCTTGACGATCTTGATGAAGTCGTCGGCGAAGCCGATCGCCGCACAGCCCATCGCCACGCCGAAGACGGCGAGGCTCTGCGCATCGCGATCGGAGAGCACCAGGTAGGGCACGCAGATCGAGGCGAAAATGATCAGGCCGCCCATCGTCGGCGTGCCCGCCTTGGCGTGGTGCTCCTGCGGCCCGTCCTCGCGGATGTGCTGGCCGAACTCCTTGACCCGCAGGAACTCGATGAACTTGGGCCCGAGGAAGATGCAGATCAGCATCGCCGCCATGCCGGCGATCAGCACTTCACCCATCGAGCAGCCCTTCGAGCGTCTCGGCGACGGCCTCGAGGCCGGCCGAGCGCGAGCCCTTGACCAGGACCGTGTCGCCCGGCTCGAGCTGGGCGGCCAGCCACTCAGCCGCCTCTTCCGGCGTACCGACCAGCTCGTCGGGGTCATAGTCGCGAGCCGGCTCACCGACCCCGACCAGCAGGTCCACACCGCCGGCGCGGGCGCTCTCACCGACCTCACGGTGATATCCGCCGGCACCGGGCCCGAGCTCGGCCATCTCACCCAGCACCGCGATCCGTCGTTCCCCCTCGAGCGAAGCGAGGTGGCTGAGCGCGGCGCGCATCGAGACCGGGTTGGCGTTGTAGCAGTCGTTCACAAGGACGATTCCGTCGCCCATCTCGAGGCGCTCGCCGCGGAAGCGTGAGAAGCCTATGTTCGCAGCGCGGTCGGCCATCCCTGCGAGGGGCGCGCCCAGCGCCACGCCGGCGGTAATCGCCGCCAGGGCGTTGTCCAAGTTGTGCGCCTCGGCGAAGGGGAACTGGAAGGCCTGGCGCCCGGTCGGCGCCTCGATCAGCGCCGCGGTGATGCCATCGCCGACCTCGCTCTCGACCGTGAAGACATCGCCGCCGGGGCCGAAGCGCAGCAGCCGCGGCGCCGTGTCTAGGTGCGGCTCCAGCTCGCCGGCATCGACCGGCGCGATCGCCGTTCCCCCGGGCGGCAGCGCCGCCAGCACCTCGGCCTTCGCCGCCGCGATCGCCGCGACCGAGCCGAGCAGCTCGACGTGGACCGGGCCGACGTTGGTGATCACCGCCACCTCGGGCTCGGCGATCGCGGCCAGCTCGGCGATCTGGCCGGCGCCGCGCATCGCCATCTCGAGCACCAGGACGTTAGTTTCCTCGGGCGCTTCGAGCACGGTCAGCGGCAGCCCGATCTCGGTGTTGAGGTTCTCGCGATTGGCGTGGACCTGGCCCGGCAGCAGGGCCCGCGCGATGTCCTTGACCGAGGTCTTGCCAACCGAGCCGGTGACGCCGACGACGCGGGCGCCGAGCTCACGCCGCCAGGCGCGCGCAAGGGCCTGAAGTGCGGCCAGCGGATCGTCGACGACAAGCACCCACGCCCCGTCCCCTCCACCGCCGACTTCATCCTTTTCCTCTCTGTCGGCGACAAAAGACGAAGTCAGCGATCGGTCGACGACGACGCCCCAGGCACCGGCCTCGATCGCGGCGGGGGCAAACTCGCCGCCGTTGACTCGCTCGCCGGGCAGGCCGAAAAAGAGGTCACCGGGCCCGGTCTCGCCGGAGGCGATAGTCGCCCGCGTCGGCGAGCCCGCTGCGCCACGGGCGACGACCTCCGCCCCGCAGGCCACGGCGATCTGCTCGGGACTGAGCCTCAAAGCCGGCGCAGCTCCTCGCGGGCGACCTCGCGGTCGTCGAAGGGCAACCTGCGGCCGTTCGCGAACTCCTGGCCCTGCTCGTGCCCCTTGCCCGCGATCACCACCGTGTCGCCGGGGCGGGCCTGCCCCAGGGCCAGCGCGATCGCGGCGCGCCGGTCGGGCTCGACCTCGACGTCGGCGCCATTCTCAACCCCGCCGAGCACCTCGGCGATGATCGCCTCCGGGTCCTCGGAGCGCGGGTTGTCGGAGGTGACGATCGCCAGGTCGGAGAGGGCGGCCCCGGCCCGCCCCATTTTCGGCCGCTTGTCGCGATCGCGATCGCCGCCGGCGCCGAAGACCGCCAGTACCCGGCCCTCGCTCAACCGCCGCGCCGCCCGCAGCACGTTCTCCAGCGAGTCGGGCGTGTGCGCGTAGTCGACCAGGACGGCGAACTCCTGCCCCTCGTCGATCGGCTCGAACCGCCCCGGCACCCGCTCGGCCCGCGCCAGCCCTTCGGCCGCATCGTCGGGGGCGACGCCGAGCGCCGTCGCGGCCACGAAGGCAGCAAGCGCGTTTGAGACGTTGAAATGGCCGGGCAGCCGCGTCCGCACCACACCTGTGGGGGGTCTGAACCTGTCGTCGGCGGCGGCCTCCCCACCCCCCAATGGCTCCGTGATCGTGAACTCGGCCCCCTCGCTGTCAAAACTGACATCGCTTGCGCTGATCCGGGCCTTGGCCCCCGCGGCAGAGAAAGTCACGCAACCGTCCAGTGCGTCGGCCAGTTTCCTGCCATAAGGATCGTCAACGTTGACGATCGACGTCTTTGGGCCCATCTCGAAGAGCATGCGCTTCGCCTCGAAGTAATCCTCCATGCTGTCGTGGAAGTCGAGGTGGTCCTGCGTCAGGTTGGTGAAAAGCGCGACCTCGAAGTGCATGGCATCGCAGCGATGCAGGGCCAGCGCGTGCGAGGAGACCTCCATGACGCAGACCCGATCGCCCGCCTCGACCATCCGCCGAAACGTCGCCTGCAGCTCGATCGCCTCCGGGGTGGTCCGCTCAACCTCCTCCTTCACCCCGCCGACCACCTGCTGCACCGTGCCCAGCAATCCAGTCTGGATGCCAGCCGCCTGGAGAATCTCGCGAGCCAGAAAGGCAGTCGTGGTCTTTCCATTGGTCCCGGTAATCCCCACGACCCGCAGCTCACTCGTTGGATCCCCCCAAAACCGAGCCGCCAAAGGCGCCATCGCCGCCCGCGCGTCCGCCACCACCACCTGCGCCACATCCAACTCCAGCTCCCGCTCCACCACCAACGCCACGGCGCCAGCCTCAACCGCCCCCGCGGCAAACTCATGCCCATCGACCTTCTCCCCCGGCACGCAGAAAAACAGCGTCCCGGGCTCCACTTTTCGGCTGTCGTAAGCCAAGGACTCGATCTCGACGGCGGGGTCCCCGACGACTCGTGCCCCACCAATCTCCGCGGCCAGCGCTGCCAGTCTCACCCGCCGGATTCTAGGTAGGGAGTCGGGTGCCCCTCCCCAAAACACTCAAGAGCAGCCTCCTGGCTGCTCGTTTTGGGGAGGGGCACCCGACTCCCCATCTCTATTCCGCCGGAACCCCAAGATATGGCAACGCAAACGCCGCGATCCGCCCAAACGCCGGCGCCGCCACCGACCCTCCGTAGATATCCCCCTGCGGCTGATCCACAATCACCGAAACCAACAGCTGCGGATCCTGAGCCGGCGCAAACCCAATAAACGAAGCCACGTACTTGGTCTCGGAATAGGTCCCGTTTTCAGCCACCTGCGCCGTCCCGGTCTTGCCCGCCAGCGTGTAGCCGGGCACGCTCACCTCGGATGCCGTACCGCCCGCGGCCAGCACCCCCTCGAGCATTTCCCGCACCTGCGCCGCCACGCCAGCGCCGATTACGCGGCGCCCCTTGGGCTCGTGCACGATTTCGTCGCCGATCTTCTCGATCAACTGCGGCCGCCTCAGCATGCCGCCGTTGGCAATTGCCTGGTAGCCGGCCATCATCTGCATCGGCGTCACCGCCAGGCCCTGCCCAATCGGCAGGTTGCCCATGGTCGAGCCGGAGTATTCGTCCAGGTCGGGCACGATCCCCTGCTCCTCGGCCGGGAACTGGACGCCGGTCGGCCGGCCGAAGCCGAAGCGGTTGATCCAGCGGCTGAAGCGCTCGCTGCCCAGCTTCAGCCCGATCGTCGCCGCGCCGACGTTGGAGGACTCAGCGAGGATCTGGGCGACGGTGAGCGTCACCGGCGGCCGCGCCTCGGCGTCTTCGATGATGCGGTCGGCAACGTGGAGCTGAGACGGCAGGTAGAAAGAGGTCTCGGGAGTCACTTCTTTTTCCTCCAGCGCCGCGGAGACGGTGAACGCCTTGAAGGTCGAGCCCGGCTCGAAGGTGAAGCCGGTCGCGCGGTTGATCAGGTCTTCGGAGCTGGCGCCGGAGAGGTCGGAGGGATCGACCGGCGGCCAGTTCGCCATCGCCAGGATCTGCGAGTTGCGCGGATCCATCACGATCGCGGTCGCCCCCTTGGGCGCGTAGGTTTCGCCCACTTCGGCCAGGACTTCCTCGGTCTTGCCCTCGATCGCCGGATCGAGGGTGAGCTGGATGTCTTCGCCGTCCTCGGCCTGCTGGGCGGTTTCGAGCCTGATCGGTTCGCCGGTCGCGTCGGTGACGACCCGCCGTTCGCCATCGCTGCCGCTGAGCACCGATTCCTCGCCGTCCTCTAGTCCGGTGAGGCCTTCGTTTTCGGTGCCGACCGCGCCGATCACCTGGGCGGCCAGGGTGCCCTGCGGGTAGATGCGGCGGCTGTCGGGGTCCTCGCCGATGCCCTGCAGCTCGAGCCGCTCGATCCGCTTCGCAGTCGGCAGGTCGACCTTTTTCGCCAGCACCGAGTAGGTCGATTCCGCCGTCACGGCACCGAGCACCTTGCTCTCGCTGAGGTCGAGGATCGGCGCCAGCTTTTCCGCCGCCAGCGCCGGCTTGGTCACTTCCGGCGGCACGGCGAAGATCGTCGCCGCGTCTTCGGAAGCAGCCAGGGCGTTGCCGCGGCGGTCGAGCAGGCTGCCGCGCAGGCTGGGCAGTGGAATCGCTTCGGTCTGCTGACTTACCGCCTGGGAGGCGAGCTTCGAACCCTGCACTCCCTGCAGCCAGAAGGCGCGGGCACCGATGACGCAGAAGCAGAGGAGAAAACCGGCGAAGAGGAGGCCGATCCTTCGCTCGATCACCCGCATCGCGGCCGGCCTCTAATAACCCGAACCGGCAGCGGCGAGGCGCCGGGCGGCGATCGCCACGTCTCGAGGGGACGCCTGCACAGAGCCGATTTGGTCGGTTGCGGCGGGAGCAAGGCCGTACGCGGCGGCATCGTGTCGCAGGCGGGCCGAGCCGGAGAGGCGTGCGTCGTGGCCTCGCAGCAACGAGTTCTCCTCTTCGAGCGCGGTGATGTTGCGATCGATGCCGCCGGCGGCGGCGGAGAGGCTGAGGGTGGCCACGTTGATCGCGACGATCCCAGCCAACAGCACGCCGAGCACGCCGATCCAGACTCGGCCGCGGGTCATCCGCACCATCAGGCTCGAGTCCGGCAACTGGCGGACCGCGGTGGCGGCGCCGGCGGCGATCGGGATCAGCTGTCCGCCGGGGCGGCGGGCCGGAGCTTTGCGGCGCGCCGGGGGCTTGCGAGCGGGTGCCTTGCGTGCCGGTGCCGCGACTCTGAGCGGCTTTTTCCGCGCCGGGGCTTTGCGAACTGGGGCACGCGCTGGGGCCGCAGCCTGGCGGGCGGTCGCGGCGGCTGCCATCAGGCACCCACCTCGGCCGGCCCGGCGATCTTCAGCGAGACGCGGAGGTGGGCGGACTTGGACCGCGGGTTGGTGGCGATCTCCTCGGGGCTCGCCGCGACGGCGCGGCGGGTCAGCGGCTCGGCTTCGGGCTCGCGGCCGCAGACGCAGACCGGCAGCTCGGGCGGACAAAGGCAGCCTTTAGCGCGCTCGGCAAGGAACTGCTTGACGCGGCGGTCCTCGAGCGAGTGGAAGGAGATCGCGGCCAAGCGGCCGCCGATCGGGAGCATCCCCCAGGCGGTAGGCAGCGCGTCCTCGAGCGAGTCGAGCTCACCGTTGACGGCGATGCGGATCGCCTGGAAGGTTCGCTTGGCGGGATGACCGCCGCCGAAGCGGGCGGAGGCCGGCATCCCGGCTTTGATCGCGTCGACCAGCTCGGAAGTCGTCGAGAGCGGCCGGCGGCGGGTGATCTCGCGAGCGATCCCGCCGGCGTAGCGCTCCTCGCCGAATCGGCGCAGCGCCTGGGCCAGGCGCGACTCCGGCCACTCGTTGACGATGTCGGCGGCGCTCAGCTGCTGGCGGGTGTCCATGCGCATGTCGAGGGGTGCGTCGTAGGAGTAGGAGAAGCCCCGCTCCCAGGCATCGACCTGCATCGAGGACATCCCGAGGTCCATGTAGACCATCTCTGGGCGCACTCCTTCGCCGCTCAATGCCCGCAGACCTGCTGCAAAGTCGCTGGAAATGAAGCGGGTCGAGCAGGGGACCTCAGCCGCGAACGCTTCGTAGCGCGCCAGCGCATCGGGATCGCGGTCGATGCAGATCAGCGTCCCATCGGGCCCCAGCGCCTCGGCGATGCGGCGGGCGTGGCCGCCGCCGCCGAAAGTGCAATCGATCGCGGTCTGGCCCGGCTGCGGAGCCAGCAGGTCGGTCAGCTCGGCGGCAAGGACGGGTTGGTGCTCGGTCGGCATATAGACAAGGGTTGCGCGAGTTAAGTCTCGGCTTGGAAGGGACGGGGCTGAGTAGGCACGGGTCGCCATCTCACTCAGGCGCTCCGTTCGCGGCCAGGCCCTCAGCGATCTCCGGCGCCGAGGCGTCGAGGTCTTCCTCCTGCTTGGCCCAGGCCTCGGCGTTCCAGATCTCCAGGTACTCCCCCGCCCCGATCACGACGCAGGCCCCGTTGAGGCCGGCGTGCTCGATCAGCGGCTTGGGCACGCGGATACGGCCGGCGGAGTCGAGCTTCTCGTCGAAGGAGCCACCGTGGAAGCGCCGGCGCAACTGGCGCGCGTCACGGCCGAAGGGGCTGTGCGGCGAGAGGAAGCGGTCGGAGAGCTGCTCGAACTCGTCGGTGGTGTGCACCCAGACGCAGGGGTCGAAGCCCTTGGACAGAACAATGCCGTCGGAGAGGGCAGCCCTGAACCTGGAAGGAACGGTGAGGCGATCCTTTGAATCGAGACTGTGCTCGTAGAGGCCCCGAAATGCCACCGCCGGTTCCTTTCTGTGCGAGCGCTGCGCGTGGACCAGGAAAAGAGTTAGGACCGGAGTGATGAGGTGGGAGGAACCTCACCACCCCGGTCCTGGGCTTCAACTCGATCGGCACAGTAACCCACTTTCCCCCACTTTGCAACACGACCCCACAATGCAAGCCCATTTGCAACCCTGCGCTAGGTTGCGCGCATGAGCGAAGAGCAGACCGCGACACCGCCGCAAGCGGCCACCGAGGCGGTGCCCGACGACGCCGACGACCTGCGCAGCGCCCACTTCCGGCGACTGCTGGGCAAGCCCTCGACCTGGGTCGCGACGATGGTCTTCGTCATCGCCGCCGGCATCGCCGGTGCCAGCTTCCTCAGCGCGACGATCGGAGCGATCGCCTTCGTCGCGGCGCTGGTCCTCTCGCTGCTGATCGTCTTCGCGATCGCCGACCAGCGCTCGGAAGCCGACTTCTTCGCCGTCTACGCCGGCCAGCGCGGCCTGACCCTCTCCGGCCGCGGCCCGCTGCCGCCGGCGACGCCGCTGCTGCGCAAGGGCGATGACCGCTACGCCGAGCACGCCTTCGCCGGCCCGCTGGCGGATGGCGTCGACGGCGTCCTCGCTCTCTATACCTACGAGGACGAGAGCACCGACAGCGAGGGCAACCGCCAGACCAACTACTACCGCTACACCGTTGGGCTGGTCGAAGTGCCCGAGTGCGCCGCCCACGTCCCCGAGCTCTACTGCCGCCGCAAGTCCGGCCTGCGCTCGCTGGAGAAGCTCGAGGACGCCTTCCGCTCGACCGAGCGGGTGACGCTGGAGAGCGAGGTCCTGGCCGAGCGCTACGAGATCTTCGCTGGCAAAGAGCAGGACCAGGTCTGGCTGCGCCGGCTCTTCTCCCCCACCTTCGTCGTCTGGCTCGGTGAGGAAGCGCCGAAGAAGTTCGCCTTCGAGCTGGCCGGCGGCACCCTCTGCTGCTTCGTCAACGGCCACAGGAAGTCCGCCGAGGATCTGGACGTCATCCGCGCCGCCTCGGCAACGGTGGCGCGCCGTTTGCGCGAGGAGACGCTGGAAACGAGCTAGCCGCCGAAGCCGCTGAGCAGGATGTCGGCATTGGCGATCAGAGCGGCGGTAATCATCAACAGCACCGAGGGCACGAGGACCAGAGCGACGACCAGCTGGATCTTCGGCGCTGCCCGCGCCGCGCGCTCCTCCACCGCCCGGCGCTGATCATTGCGCAGCGCGTTCGACTGGCGGCGCAGCTGCTCGGCCAACGGCGAGCCGTAGCGGCGCGAGCGCTCGATCGCCGCGCAGAGGGTGGCGATCTCGCTACCGGAAACACGGCGGCGCAGCGAGTCCAAGGCCCCGGTGAGTGAGCGACCGCAGGAAAGCTCGGCAACCGTCATGCGCAGCTCCTCGGCGAGCGGGCCGTCACTGCCGCCGGCCAACTCGGCGAAGCCGGCGGCTGGGCCGCGTCCAGCCGCGGCGGCGACGGCGAGCAGATCACAGGCGTCGGGCAAAGCTCCAATCAGGCGGCGACGGCGAAGCCGGGCCTGGCGCTCGAGCAGCGCATCGGGGGCGAGGAAGCCGGCGGCCGGCAGGCCAACCGCGACCAGCAGTGACAGGCGCCCGGGTGCGACGGGTGCCGTCGCCAGCGCCCCCAGGCCCCCGAGGGCGACACCAGCGAACTTGCCGAGCAGCACCGCGGTCAGCGGTAGGCGTGTCTCGAGACCCGACCTGGCGATGCGGTCGGGAAGGCCGAGGCGAAGTGCGGTCGCCGCGACCCGACCGCCGCTGCGCGCCAGACGAGCACCGAGGATCGACGCTCCGGAGCCGAGGAGCTCGCGCAGTCCGGCCCAGGCAAGCATGACGGCCAGGGCGACGAGAGCTCCGGCAGCACTCATCCGGCAGTCGACCTCGGGCTCACTCAACCACCTGCGCAAGGCGGCGGATCGCGAAGAACCCGCCAAGCTGAAGAAGCGCGGCAAAGGCAAGCAGCAATGCCGAAGCGGGCGACCCCAGGACCTTGCCGAGGAAGCCGGGCTGCAACAGCTCGGCGAAGAGGGCACCGCCGCTCGGCATCGCAACCACGAGCAAGCCGGTGAAGCGCGCCTGTGACGTCGCCGTCTTGGCATCTTCGGCGACCCGGTCCTGCTCCGCCGCCCCCTCGGCAAAGCGTCGCAGCAAACCGGCCAAGTCGCCACCGGCGAGCTGCTGGCTGAGCAGCGCCGCGGCGAGTGCGTCGACACGTGCCGAGCGCGTCCGTCGGCGCCAGGCCGCAACCGCGGCGGCGGTCGGCGCACCGAGGTCCAGCTCCGCCCCGAGCCGCACGAGCTCGACCGCTGCCGGCCCATCGAGCGAGGAGGCCGCAGCGGGTAGCGAGGCCCGCAAAGAACAGCCCGCAGAGAGCGAATCGGCGACAGCAAGAGCCACGTCTGGCAGTGCCTGCTCAACCCCACGGCGATAGCGTCGCCGCCGCGCACCGAGAGCCCAGGCCGCGATAGCCGGACCGGCAACCGCAAGCGGCAGCGCCAACCACATGCCACCGACAAACCAACCGCCGGCCACCGCCGCGGCACTACCGAGGGCAGCCAGCCGGCGGCGCTCCGGAGTCGAAGGCGAGTAACCCTCGCGCCCGGCTCGCTGCAGCGGCTCCAGTGCCCGGCGCAGCCAGCCCGCCAGGGCGGGGCTGGCGAGCACGGCCTCGCGCGCGGCGACGGCGAGCAGCCCGCCGGCGCCCGCACCGACCAAGGGCACCAGCGCTGCCGAGCTGCCGCTCACCGCCCCGTCCGGTCATCGAGAGCGCGGACGGCCGTGGCGCCGGCGACTCGGACAACCTCGGCGATCTCAGCGACATGGCGCCGGCCGTCGGCGCGGCGCTCGACCTGAACGACGAGGTCGACCCCACGCTGCACCTGCTCGGCGATCGCCTCGTGTGGCAACCCGACTCCAGCCATCAGCGCCAACGTCTCCAGGCGATTGAGGGCATCGGCGGCCGAGTTGGCGTGAAGGGTCGAGAGCGCCCCCTCGTGACCGGTATTGAGCGCCGTGAGCAGATCGAGCGCCTCGGGACCGCGGACCTCGCCGATCACGATCCGGTCAGGGCGCATCCGCAAAGCGTTGCGGAGCAAGTCCCGCACGGTCACCTCGCCCTTCCCCTCGACGCTGGCCGGCCGGCTCTCCAGCCGCACCACGTGGTGCTGTTGCAAACGCAGCTCGGCCGCATCCTCGATCGTCACGATCCGCTCGCCGGGGTCGATGAAGCCGGAGAGGGCGTTGAGCAAGGTCGTCTTGCCGGCGCCGGTCCCACCGCTGACCAGGATGCTGCGCCGAGCAGTAACCGCCGCCTCGAGCAGCTCACGCTGACCGGGGCTGAGGCTGCCGCGCTCGACCAGCTCATCCGGCCCTGGCCGGGAGGCACCAAAGCGCCTGATCGAGAGCACCGGCCCATCGACTGCAAGCGGTGGGATCACCACGTTGACGCGCGAGCCGTCGGCGAGCCTGGCATCGACCATCGGACTGAGCTCGTCGATCCGGCGGCCCAGTGGGGCAAGGATGCGCTCGATCGCATTGCGCAGCTCCTCCTCGCCTGGGAAACGGACGTCGACCGCCTCGATCCGCCCTGCCCGCTCGACGTAGACCCCGTCGGTGCCGTTGACCATCACCTCCTCGACCGTGGGATCGGCGAGCAGATCCTCGAGCGGCCCGAGGCCGACGGTGTCGCGGATGATCCTCGTCGCCACCTCGTCCCGGACCGCCGGCCTCAGCAGCGCCGCCTCCTCGTCCACCAAGGCGCGCACCTCGTCGGGCAGGTCGACCACAGCCGAACCTCCGCTCGCGGCCTCCACACGCCGTCGCTCGATCAAGCGGAAACGGAGCTCGTCAGCGAGATCGGTGAGGTGGCGATCCCCAGCTGACATCACTCAACCTTCGAGCAGCAGCGTCAGCTTGCGGGCAAAGCTTTCGGCGGCGATCAGCCGCAGTGCCTGTGGCTTGGTCAGCGCCAGGGTCGCCGCCGCGGTGCCGCCGGAGCCGGGTCCGTCGGCCCCCGGGCCGAGCGCCAACAACGGCACCGCAGGTGCCGCCACATAGGTGCGACCGGCAGCGCTCGCGCTCGGTTCGGTGGTGACGACAACGTCGACCTTGACGCCGGGTTCAACCGCGCCCGCCGCAAGCAGCGCTTCGGCACCGCTGACCGATATCTCCACCGGGCGCCGGCTCGCGCCGAGCGCACTCCTCACTTCACCTTGCTGCCGTGGCGGCCGTAGCTGGCTGGCAACGAGGTAGGAGCCGGGAGCGAGCTCGGCGGTCGGGGCGAGGCCGAGCGCTTCCCGCGGGTCCCGCAGCGCCCCGGCGGGCACGAAACGGATCGGGACCCGGCGTGACTCCAGATCGTCGGCGATGTCCTCCGGCCGCAGGACCACGTCCCGATCCAGTCCCTGACCAGCGATCACGACCTGGCGCAGCGGCCCGTAACCGCTCGCCACGCGGGAGCCGTAACTGTCAGCGATACTCGCGGCCAGCGCCGCAGTCACCAGGGCCAGGGCGAGAAAGCAGACAGCGCGGGTGCGCCGACTCACGCTGCCAGCTCGCCCTCGACCAGCGGTAGCTCGAGCACTGCCAGTGAGCCACGCTCCCCGTGACGGAGCGCAAAGCGACCGCTGTGCTCAGCCGCGACCCGCCGCACCACGCCGAGGCCATGGCCGCGGTGATGCCGACCGGAGAGACGGGCGATCACCTGGGCCGGAGTGTTGCGACGCGATCGTGGTCGCATTGCCCGTCCCGAATCGACCACGGCGATCCGCAGGCGTCCCTCACGAATGCGGCCGGCGACGACGATCGTCGGCCCCCCGTGCTCGATCGCGTTGACGATCAGGTTGTCGAGGGCCTGAGCCAGGGCGCTGCGATCACCTTTGACCAGGGCCGAGCCTGCGCTCCAGCGCAGCTCGAGCGATCCTTCGGCGAAGCGCACCCGGCCCTGCCAGCGAGCAACCGCCGAGCTGGCCAGGGCGGCGGCGTCGACCGTCCCGATCGGCGGCGCAAGCGGACCGCCGTTGATCTCGCGGTCGAGGCGTTCGAGTGCCGCCGCGGCGAGCTCGATCGGCTCCCCCGCAGCGCCGGAGCGGCCGGGTCCCGGCCCCACCGCCAGGGCCACCGCCTGCAGTGGACGCCGCAGCTCGTGCAGCGCCTCGTTGAGGGCGCTGCGGCGCCTGCCGGCACGCAGGCTCTGCGCCGCGACCGCAGCAGCCATCGAGAGAACCGCGGGCCAGACGGCGATCTGAACCAGCTCGGTCATCCGTCAAGCAGCCTGTATCCGTAGCCCCAGCAGTTGACGACGTAGCGCCCGCTCTCCGGGTCGAGTTTGCGCCGTAGGCGACTTGCGTGTGAGTCGAGGGTCCTCGTGCGGGCCGGGCTCCGATACCCCCACACCGCTTCGAGCAGCTCGCGCTTGGTGAAGACCCGTGAGGGCTCCCCGGCCAGCACTCTCAACAAGCCGAACTCCTTGTTCGAGAGCGCCACCTCGCGCTCTCCGACCCAAGCCTTGCGCCGCGCCGGGTCGACGACGATTTCCCCAACCCGAATCGGCCCTTCGCGCCCTCCCGCTCCACGGCGCAACACGGCGCCGATGCGAGCGCGCAACTCAGGGTAGAAGAGTGGCTTGACCAGGAAATCGTCGGCCCCAGTCTCCAGGCCGCGTACCCGGTCCTCGTCAGAGCCGTGACCGGTGAGAACGATCACGGGCAGGCCGGGATCGAAGCGCGAGGTGACCCCGTCGGCACCGCGGATCTCCCGCAGCACGTCGAGCCCGGAAGCATCGGGCAGCGAGAGGTCGAGCAGCAACAGGTCCGGGTGGTTGTAGCGGCAGAGTCGCAGCGCGTCGGAGGCACTCGGCGCCGGCAGCACCCCGAAGCGATCGGCGACGAGGTTGTCGCAAAGCAGCTCGAGGGTTGGGGCGTCGTCCTCGCAGACGACCAAGTTGGCGATCTCGCGTCGCTGGGGAAGCATTGGCGGTCCTAAGGGCCGACTGGAGCGATCTCTCCCCCCTCACGGGCCGGCAGCTCCAAGACCGACGTGGACCGCCAGCAAAATGCGAAACGCCGCGGGGGCAGGGCTCGGCGGATCGCGATCACCTCCCCGCGCTCGTCGAGGAAATAGAGGTCGAGCTCGAAGCGCATGCCGAACGTGTGGACGCTCGAGCAGCGCGGGAGCAGCAGGCCCGGGCCAGCCTGGGGGCGGTCGAGGTAGGCAAGGCCCAGCAGCCGTGAGCACCGGTCGCCGGCGACGCGAACCTCGTGGCCCGACACCGTCGCGACCGGCAAGCGGCGAAGGCGTGAAGTGAGTGACGCGTCTGACATCTAGCCTTTGTCAATGCCAGCCAGCGGCAAAGTCACCGTTTTCGGACCGCACCCGATGCTCGCGATCACGGTCGAGGCGCTGACCAGCGAGGGCGGCGACGACATCCATCTGCACGCGGCCGGGCAGGGCGTCTGGGTGGCGCGGATGGCGGCCGAGCTCGGCGCCAGCCCGATCCTCTGCGGCTTCATCGGCGGCGAGAGCGGCGCGGTGCTGCGGCCGCTGCTGGAGCAGATGGCGGTCGAGATGCGCCTGGTCGAGACCGCCGAGGGGAGCGGCGCCTATGTGCACGACCGCCGCAGCGGCGAGCGCGTGCCGGTGGCCCAGAGCGCCTCGATGCCGCCATCACGGCACGAGATCGACGAGCTTTTCTCGACCACCGTCGCCGCCGCTCTCGACTCGGACGTGCTGGCGCTCTGCGGGCCCTACCCGGGCGAGGCGCTGCCGCTGGAGATCTACGGCAACCTGGTGGCCGACGTGAAAGCAAACGGCACGCCGGTGATCGTCGACCTCTCGCGGCCGCGGCTCGACAGTGCCCTCGAGGGCGGGCCCGACCTGGTCAAGATCAACGACTGGGAGCTGGCCGGCTACATCGAGGGCCCGGTCGACACCGAGGAGCGCATGCGGGCGGCCGTGCAGAAACTGATCGACGCCGGCGCCGGCGCCGTGATCATCACCCGCGCCGAGGAGCCGGCGATGGTCGTACGGGGGGACGAGGCCTGGGAGCTGATCCCACCGCGCTTCGAGCGCGGCTCCCGCGAGGGCTGCGGCGACTCGATGATGGGAGGCTTGGCGGCCTGCATGGCAGCTGGCCTCGACTGGGAGGAAACCCTCCGCATCAGCGCCGCCGCCGGCGCTGCCAACTTCCTCCGCGCCGGCCTCGGCAGCGGCTCCCGCGCCGTGATCGAGGACCTTGCCCTCAAGGTCGAGCTGCGGCGACTCGGCTGACGCGTCGCGTGTGGGCGCGGGGAGCCCTCTGTCAAACACTCCAGCGAGGCTCCTGCCGAGCGTTTGACAGAGGGCTCCCCGCGCCCTCCCCCGCCGTATTGGCGATGCGATCGTTAGATCTTTGGGCCGAAAGGGAGATCAAGCTCGAGGCCTTCGACGATGGCTCTCGGAGCAACGTTGCGCATCCACTCGAGATGCGGAGCAACTGACTCGATCTCAGCCAGACTCTCGAACGCCTCGCGCAGGTGCAGCGGGCGGCCGCCGTGCGAGGAGTGGGCGTCGCTGCTGAGGACGTGAACCAGGCCCAGCTCGGCCAGCATCCGCATGCCGTCGGCGTAGCGCTCGCGCAGGAAGAAGTCGGCGGTCGCCTGGACCAGCGCCCCGTTGGCGATCAGCGCCGCGATCCGCTCGTACATGTCGGCGGAGAGGTGGCGCTCGGGGTGGGCGATCAGGGTCCGGTGGCCGCGCTCGGCGAGATAGGCGACGCGGGCGATCAGAGTGTCACTGAGCGGGCCCGGTGCGGGCTCGAGCAGGATCCAGTTGCCACCGCCGAGGGCGACTCGGTCCAGCTCCTCCTCGCTCATCCCCTCGACCGCGGTCTCCGCCACCTCGCCTCCTTGCAGGACCTCCAGCGGCAGGCCTTCGTCGCGGAGCGCGCCGTTGAGCTCCTCGACCCGACCGGCAATCTGCTCGATCCGCACGTCGTGGTCGTGGCGGATGTGCGGCGTCGCGCAGACCCGCTCGATGCCGTCGTTGACGGCCTGGCGCGCCATCGCCAGGCTGTCGTCGAGGTCGAGTGAGCCGTCGTCGACTCCCGGCAGGATGTGGCAGTGCAGGTCGATCACGGTGCGACCCGCTCAGCCTAGTCGTCGCGGCCGTCGACCCTCCGGGGTGCAAATGCTCTTTCAGGGGCGGACAGACGAGGGCATGGGACTACGATGATCGGCATGATCCAGCACCTGCTCCCGCTGGGCTGGCGCGAGCAGTTGGCTTCAACTCATGGATAAGAAAACGACCCGCCGAGGGAACTACGAGTCTGGCTCCGATTACGTACTCGAGTACGGGGAGCTTCGCTTCGCCTTCAACGAGGAGGACTTCGGTCAGCGGGTCGAGCAGGCCGCGGTCAAACTCGGCTTCGTCGACCAGGGATTGAGCCAGGAGGAGCTGGACGACCTGCTCGATCTCGCCGTCAGCGGCGAGATCGCCGAGCCCAGCTCACGCCTCGGCGAACACATCAACGAGAACTGGGACGACCTCGTCGGCCCCGCCAACCGCAGCCTCGTGCACTGGCTGCGCCGCCTCGTCTTCCGCGGCGCCTGGCTCGACCAGCGGGTCAAGGAGGGCGAGCTCGACGTCGTCTTCGACGAGCGCAACCAGACCTTCGGCTACGTGCAGCCGGATCGCAGCTCGGAGCTGATCGAGCTCTCCAAAGAGCCGAGCTGGCGCCGCATCGCTTACCGGCGCTAGAGCGCTGCTACTGCTGTCGCTCCAGGGCGGCCACTACTGTGAGCGAACCGCTGCCGGAAGCCAGGTTCAGGCCGCCGTCAAAGATTTCCTTGGCCGCGTCGGCGTCGTCGAGCCTCGTCAACGAGTCGACGAGCAGGATGATCGCTTCGCCTCCCTCGGCGCGGCGGACGGCTTGGGCGAGGGCGTCCCCGGAATGGCGTGCCTGAGCCGCGACGACGAGCTCGGCGTCGGGGGCCTCGCGCTTCCAGTCGGCGAGCTCCTCGGGGCTTGGATCGATCAGCAGGGCGATCGGATCGGGCCCCTCGGAGGCCCCGGCCAGCTCGCCGGCGATCTCGCGCAGCAGCGACGTGCAGGCCCCGCGGCTCTCTCCGTAGACGAGCGCCTGGCGACCGGGCGGTGGCAGCAGCAGGTCCTGAACGCGCAGGCCCTTGCTCTTGCGGCCGAAGCGCCGGCGGCGGCGTTTGCGTTTGGGCCGGGACGAACCCTCGCCGGCGGGGGTGGCTTGTGGGGCAGACGCAGCAGATGCCCTTGGGGGCTCGGACGGTACGAGAGGCTCGGCTGGGGGCTCGACCTTGGGGGAATCGGCGGCGGGCTCTTTCTTCGCCGGCCGCTCGCGGCCGCCCGAGCGCTCGCGGCGCTGTCGCGGTGCACGGTCGCGTGGCGCGCGCTCACGCGGCGGTCGCTCGCCACGGGGCTTCTCGCTCGTCGCCGACTTGCCGTCGCCGAGCTTCTCGATCAGCTCCTCGCGGCGCAGCATGCGGTAGCCGGGTACGCCGGCATCGGCGGCGAGGGAGTGCAACTCGGCGAGGTGCTTGGACTCAAGCTCTGTCTTAGTCATGAAGTCCGGCAGGTTATTGCAGCGACTCGACGGGTGAGCCGGCGGGGTCGTTGCCCGCGGCTGCAGCCGCGACCGGCCAGGCCTCGGCGGCGCGCTTGACGTCGCGCCGCGACCAGCCCAGCTCGCCCCCCATCGCCGCCGCGACAGCGCGGGCCGCGGCTCCGTCGCGCAGCTGCGGCGCGGCGAGCAGCCCGAGGCGGGTGCGCCGCAACAACACGTCGGCGACGGTGCGGGCCTGCTCGTGGCGGGCGGCGATCACGGCCTCGGCGATGAGATCGGGGCGGTCCGGCACGATCGGCTCGGCCAGCTTCGGGTCTTCGCGGGCGACGGAGAGCACTTTGCGCGCCGCGTGCCCGTAGCGGAAGGCAAGCTGCTCGAGCGCCTCCTCCCCCACCCCGGCTGGCGCCTCGAGGTCATCCGCACGTGCCTCCATGCCGAGCGGGATCTCCGCCGTGTGGCAGGGCGCCTCACGACCCTCGCGCTCGACCAGACGGTCAACCGTCTGCTTGGCCATACGGCGCCAGGTGGTCAGCTTGCCGCCGGTGATCGTCAGCATCCCCGAGGAGGTCTCGTAGAGCTCGGCCTTGCGCGAGATATCGACCGACTTCTTCGGGTCGCCGGTGGCGATCAGCGGCCGCACCCCGGCGTAGGCGCCGACCAGGTCGGTCGGCCCGAGCGAGACGCCGAAGAACTCGTTGACCGCATCGAGCAGGTAGGTGACGTCATCGCCGCCGGGCCGCGGATGGTCGACGTCGCCCTCGAAGTCGTTGTCGGTGGTGCCGATCAGGGTGCGCCCGTACCAGGGCAGGGCGAAGATCGCCCGGCCCTCGCCAGCGGGCACGATGCAGGCGGCGGAACCGGTTGAGAGCTTGTCGCGGTCGACCAGCACGTGGGTACCGCGACTGGGCGAGATCCGCGGCACGTCCTCCTCCTCGATCGTCTCCTCCGGACGAATGCGATCGGCGAAGACGCCGGTGGCGTTGATCACGTTGTCTGCCCGGACCTCGATTCGCTCACCCGAGCCGGCCTCGACGAAGGCGACCCCGGCGGCGCGCCCGTTGTCGGCAAGCACCTCGACCACCTCAGCGCCGTTCAGCATCACCGCGCCGAAGCGCTCGGCCTCGCCGAGCACGGTCAGGGTGAGGCGCACGTCGTCGGTCTGGCAGTCGTAGAAGAGGTAAGCGTTCTTGGGGTCGCGCGGCTCCAGCGCCGGGACCAGTTGCAGCACCTCATCGCGGTCGATCGTGCGGTGGCGGTCGGGCGACCAGTAGTAGTCCTCGTCGGCTTCCTTGGAGGAGCGCATCTCGCGGCGACTGCGACCGACCCTCGTCGTCGCCATCACGTCGTACATGTTGAGCCCGATCCCGAGCCCGCGCTGGCGACGCTCGTCGGGGAAGGAAGGGACGAGGAAGGGTGTCGGATAGACCAGGTGCGGCGCCAGTTGCACCATCAGCTGGCGCTCGAGCAGGGCCTCGCGGACCAGGCCGAGGTCGAGGTTCTGCAGGTAGCGCAGGCCGCCGTGGACCATCTTCGAGGAGCGGCTCGAGGTGCCTTCGGCGTAATCACCCCGCTCCAGCAGCGCGACCGAGTAGCCGCGCGAGGCGGCGTCGAGGGCGACGCCGGCGCCGGTGATGCCGCCGCCGATGACGACGACCTCGAAGTGTTCGCCGGTGATCGCCTCGATCGCTGTCGCGCGCGACAGCATCAGGCGAGGAACTCGGTGGCTTGCTCGACCGGGGGCCGCGCGGGGGGCTCCTTCTCCTGGCGCGGATGGCCGAGATGCAGCAGGCCGACAAAGCGCTCGCTGTCGGGCACCCCAACCGCACGGCGGCCCTCGGGCGAGCGCAGCAAGCCGGGCGTGCGCCAGTAGCCCGCGTAGCCGCGAGCGTGGGCGCTGAGCAGGACGATGTAGGAGGCGACCGCGGTGGCGTGCAGGTCCTCCTCGTTTTGGACCGGGTCATCACCGAGGGCGCAGGAGACGACGATCAGGGTGGGAGCGCGTTCGAGCTTGGTCGCGCCCTCGGGGCCAGCGGCCTGCTTCAGCTGCGCAAGCGTCTCGGCACCGATGACGCGAAAGCGCCAGGGCGCAGTCAGGTGGTGGTTTGGGGCCCAGCGAGCGAGATCAAGCAGCTCGAGAATCTCCTCGCGGCTGAGCGGCTGCGGGCCAAAGGCCTTGTGCGTACGCCGGGTCCGAATCGCGGTCTCTACGTCCACGCCTGCAACATAGCCGGCCGACTCACGCGATCACCAAGCGAAGCGACGGCCCAGCCACCAGGGGATGCTGATGGACAGGGCTGTGACGGCTAGGCCGATGGCGATTGGAGGCCACGGAGAGGGGGACGAACCCGAGACGCTGACGGGCGTCGAAGCCGTCGGCACTGGCTGTACGGCTTCGGGCTCGCTTCCCTCAGGCGCGGCGCCCGCTTGCGAGGGCAACGCCGGCACAGCTCCAGACGCCGCTGGCGGTGCGCTGGGTGCTCCCGTACTGCCGGAGTTCGGAACTTCGGAGGGCGTCGGCACCGCTTCGAAGCCGGGCGGCGCGCTCGTCCCTCCGGCCGGCGGCACCGGTGCGGCTTCTGACGGCGACACCGTCGTCGGCGTCGGCTGGCGCGGCGGCGGCGCGATCGGCAGCGAGTCCCCGGCGACGGCGACCAGCACCTGGCCGGTGACCCAGACCGGCGTCTGGTCACTGGATTCCGAGTAGCGGTAGTGGCCGTCGTCGGCCTGCCGGGCGGCGAGGTAATCGAGGGCGCTGCTGCCACCCGAGTTGATCGTTGCCGGGTCGGCGCCGACGGCGATCATCCCCTGCACGGCCCAGGCCGTTGACTGGGAGTTGACGCTGCCGCTGGCACCGAGGGCAAAGCCACCATTCGCGCGCTGGTGCTTGCGCAGGTAGGAAAGCCCGCCCTGGGCAGCTTTCGTGTTGGCCAGCGCCTGCATCGCCGATCCGGTGACGTCGGCGTTGCTCGGTTGGCCCGGCACGTCGCCCCAGCCGCCGTCGTCGTTCTGTACCCCGGCCAGCCAGGAGATCGTGCCGTCGAGGCCGCCTTCGGCGCCGGCGGTTCGCAAGGCGATGACGCTGAAAGAGGTGGTTCCGGGCCAACCGGCGTACGAGCCGTTGGCGGCCCGCCGCTCGAGCAGGGCGCTGACCAGGTCCTTGCCACCGAAAGATCGCGGATCGGCGCCGGCGCCCTCGAGCGCGATGATCGTGCGGGCGAGGTCGCCGGGACTGCTCACTTCATCGAGGTGCCCGCGAAGGAAGTCGAGTGGGCTCTTGCCCGCCGCGCTGGTCACATCAAGAGGATTGCGCCCGGAGGCCTCCAAGCCCAGCATCGCCCAGCTGGTCAGCGCGGCGCTGGAGTCGGAGGCGGGCGCTGAGCCGAAACCGCCGTCGTCGTTCTGGGCCGATTCGAGCCAGTTGGCGGCCTGATCCGTGCCGGCCGCCCTGGCTGCTCCGGGGACCAGGCTGGGAAGCAGCAGGGCGACCAGGATCGCCGTGGCGACGGCCGGCGTGCGCCACTGGAAGCGCTGGCGGAAGCGGATCAACATCCGCACCATCGCCGGCCCGGCGAGCAGGGCGAAGGCCACGTTGCCCGCCACATGGGCTATTTCGAAGGGAATCGCCCGCGCCTCGAGGGTGAGGAAGTACTGGATCGAGTGGTCTTGGCCGTAGGTCGCCATCAGCGAGAAGTTCTGCAGCGCACCGTACGCGATGGCGGCAAAACCGCAAAGGGCTGCAAGCCGGAGCCGGCCAGCGTCGCGGACGAAGAGCGCCAGCGCCGCGCCCATCGCCCCACACATCCCCCACCCGACCATTTGCCAGGGCGTCCACGGGCCCTGGCCGAACCAGAAATTGGAGACCAGGCCGGTCAGCGCGCCGACCGCGAAGCCCGGTGCCGGGCCGAGCGCGTAACCGGCAAAGATGATGATGTCGGTCGTCGGCTTGACGTTGGGAAAGGCGGCAAAGGCGATGCGACCGGCAATCGCCAGGGCGGCCAGGGCGGCAACCAGGGCGACGACCTGCGACGGCGGTCGCGAGCGCTCATACCAGGCGAATCCGCCGAGCAGGACGGCCATGAGGACGAGGAAGCTGGCCAGTTGCCAGGACATCAGCGCTGCTCACTCGACCACTGGCGCAGCGCCCCGGCGCCTTGCTCAGGAGTGATCACACCGGGCCGGTCGAGCACCCGCGCGACCTCGGTGGCGAAGTACCAGCCACCGGAGAGGATCTCGCGAGCGGGACCGTCGGCGATGACCACGCCGTCGCCGAGCAGGACGACGCGCTCGGCAAAGGCGGCGGCGAACTCGACGTCGTGGGTGGCGACGAGCAACCCGGCGCCGCGTTCGGCCAGGTCGCTGATCAGCCCGACGAGGTCATCCTTGCGGGCCCGGTCCATGCCGCGGGTGGGCTCATCGAGGGCGACCAGCCCCGGCAGCGCGTCGCCGTTCATGCGGCCAGCGAGCGCGATCGCCAGGGCGAGGCGCTGGCGCTCGCCACCGGAGAGGTCGCGAGGGTCGGCGTCGACTGCCTGCTCCAGGCCGACGACCCGCAGCACCGCAAGCCCCTCCTCGCCCGCAAGCTCATCGCCGACTCGCTCGCGGACCAGGTAGTCGCTTGGGTTCTGGGTCAGCAGGGCGATTCCGTGCTGTGCCTCGAGCTTGCCCCGAACCGGGTTGAGCAGCCCGGCGGCCGTGCGCAGCAGGGTGCTCTTGCCGGCGCCGTTGCGGCCCATCAGGGCGACGCGTTCGCCGCCCTCTACAGATAGGTCGATGCCCCGAAGGACGTCGCGGTAAGTGTCGTCCCGAGCCAGCTCGATCCACAAATCGCGTACTTCTAGGGCTGTGGGTGAGGGGGGACGGACCCCCTCCTCTCTGGCCTTTTTCGGTGGAACGTGAGGCTGCTGGCGCCGCGAACCAGACGACGAAAAAGGAAAGATCGTTCGGAGGGGGTCCGTCCCCCCTCTCTCGACGGAACTCGGTGCTGCGAGGGTATGGCGGGCGGCGCGGACTCCGACCGGGAGCGGTTCGATGCCGACCAAGGAGAAGAGTCGGGCGGCGGGGGTCTCCAGAGCTGTGTCGGAGTCCTGGGCCCAGGTGAGGAAGTCGCGGGGGTTGCCGTCGAAGGCAACAGATCCAGGGCTCATTGTGATCACGCGGTCGGCAGCGGCAAGGCAGCGCTCGAGGCGGTGCTCGGCGAGGAGGATGGTCACGCCCCACTCCTCGTTCAAACGACGCAGCAACCAGATCAGCTCGTCGCCGGCGACGGGATCGAGCTGGGAGGTGGGCTCGTCAAGCAGGACCAGGCGGGGGCGGGTCACCAGCGCCGCGGCGAGGGCGACGCGTTGGAGCTCACCGCCGGAGAGGGTGTCGACGGCGCGATCCAGTAGGTGCGGAATCGCGAGGGCGAGAGCGACCTCCTCGACGGCCCGGGCCCGGGAGGCGGGTGGGTCTCCGCGCATCTCCAGCGGCAGCTCGATCTCGGCGGAAACCGTGGTTGAGACGACCTGGGTCTCGGGGTCCTGAGCGACGTAGCCGACGACCGCCGCCAGCTCGCCGGGGCCGGCGGCGATCGCATCGATGCCGGCAACCTCGATCCGGCCCTCGATCTCACCGCCGTGGAAGTGCGGGACCAGGCCGCAGGCGGCGCGCAGCAGGGTCGACTTGCCCGAGGCCGAGCGGCCGGCGAGGAGGGCGAACTCGCCGCAGGCCAGGTTGAGCGAGACGTCGTGCAGGGCGGCGCCGCTCGCAGTGGGATAGGCGTAGGTGACCCCCGTCAGCGCCAGGGCCGGCGTTGTGTGAGTCGGCGTCACCAAGTCAGGCATCGCAGGCCGCCCTCCGCATGTGTATATGAGCGCCCCCGAACTGCATCAAATTCCCCCTCCCGCAGGTAGGGAATTTGATGCAGTTCGGGAACTTGCAGGCGCGGAACGGGCTCTCCGAGGGCGACGTCGCAACGGCGCGAGGCCGCTGAGAGCAACCATGGCCGCAACAACCAGCGTCGAGCCATCGGCACCGATCTGGGTCGCCGGGTATTCGCTGAACCCATCGGCGCCGAGCGCCTTGCCGGCGATCGCGACGGCGAGGACTGCCAAGCCGATTGCGTAGAAGCGACGGTCGTAGCGCGATCGCCTGCCACGCACGCCTCGGGTGAAACGTCTTTTGGTTCTCCGAGAGCCGGAAAACGTTGCACCTGGAGACCTGCGTGGCGCCTCCAGCGAGTAGCCGCGCAGCTCCAGCGTCGCCGCAACGTCTACCGCCCGGTCAAGCGAACCCGCCAGCAGGCGACGCGCCAGCGGTGCCTTGCCGACCGGGGCGGCAGCGGGGCCCCGCAAGCGGGCGGCATCGCGCAGGCGGGCGGCATCGGCCGCGGCGACCGGGACCAAGCGCGAAACCAGCGTCGCGGTCAGCGCCGAACGCCCGGCGAGAGGGCGGAGCGCCCGCAGCACCCGGTCGGGGTCGACGCAGGCCGAGTAGACGGCGAAGACGACCATCACCACCGCGGCGCGCAGGCCTAGGACCGCCCCCGCCGCGATTGCCTCGGCCGTGACGATGTCGCTGAGCCAGGGCAGATCCCCCCATCGCACCAGGACGGTGTCGCCCCTGCCGACGACGAAGGCGTTGACGGCGACGATCAGCAGTGCCAGGGTCAAGCCCATCCAGAGAGCGCCACGAACCGCCGCACCCGCCCCGGCCAAGCGGCCGGCCAGCACAGCGGCGAGGCCGGTGGCGGCGAGCACGATCGGGTTCGAGTACAGGAAGGCGACCGCGACGAGCGCGCCGAGGTATGCGACCGCTGCGCCGGGTGACGCGGCCTGCAGCGGGCCCGACCGCGGCGTGTAGGCGAAGGGCGATCTCATCGCAGTGGCAATGGCGTCTCCCGGCCGCCCGTGACGGCGACCGCGTAATGGTCGCGCAGGCTGTCAACATCGAGCAGGCCCGCGGCGGCGCTGACGCCGGCGGCGGAGGTACCGGTGACGAACCAGGTGGGCGGCTGCACTTCCCGGCGGGTCGTCGCGACCAAGCCGGAATCGGGCCCGAAGAGCCGCCCCGAAACGCCCTTCTCATCGAGGCCGCGCAGCGTCGTCGCGCCCCTGCCGAATTCCGCGAAGACCCCGCTCGCCCTCACCCCATCGTCGATGAGCTCGGCATCCCGGTCGCCGCGCAGCCGCGACCAGGTGCCGACCAGGACGCGGATCGCGTCGGGCGAGCCGGCGGCGACGAGGTCGGCGCCCGCATCGCGCAGCCGGCGACGCACATCCGCGCAGGCGCCGGTGGCTTCAAAGCAGGTGACCGCGGTCGGGTGGCGATGCCCTTCGTAGCCATCGCGGAACGGCTGTGGCCAGGAGCCGACGGCCGCGGCTACGCGCTCTCCGACGGTCCAATCGCGATAGTCCCACCAGATCGCCTCTCCCCCGTCGAGCCCGTATTCGGCTGCTCCGATCGGGGACCAGAGACCGTTGACGTAGAAGAACCAGTCGTCCTCACCGGCCCCGCCGCCTTCGAGGCCGTCGATCGAGCGCACGAAGCCGCCGCCGTAGAGGGTGGTGATATCGGCGTTGCGTTCAAGCACCCGCATCACCGTGTCGGACTCGGTCAGGTCGCCGACCTGACGGTGCAGCACGGGCACGGTCCCGTAGTCCCGCGTCACCGTCAGTTCTACGTCTGCCACCCCGTTGCCGGGGCCGAGGCCGCAGCCGGCGGCCGCGAGCGCCGCGAAGAGCAGCGCAAGCGCAACCGCCGTGCCGGGGCCCCTCATTTGATCAGCCCCCGGAGCAGGCCCCGTTGAGGCAGACCGCGACTTGGTTGGACGGGATGTCCGTGCCGTGGGTGGCGGTCAGCACACCCGGTGCCGAGAGCGTCACCTGGGTCGTGCCGTCAGCACCGGTCGGCGCGGCAGCACCGGTCACGGTGACGCCGGCGGCCGGGGTCTTCTTCCCTTTGTCGTCGTAGGAGAAGACGCTGACCGTGAACAGCTTGTTCGGTTCGGCTTCATGCGGCGCGACCAGCGCCAGCTCGGCGGGGTACGGGTAGGGCTCGAGCGCCCACAGCACTTCGTCCCCCTTGTGCAACCTGACCAGTTCGCCACCCTTGTTGGGGTTCTTGTGGTTGACCTTGAGGTACCAGGAGAGCTTCTTGGTCGTCTGCGACTTGCCGATTCCGCACAGCCCGAGGCCGAATTCGTCAAGGAAGTGGTCGGTGACCGACAGCGGCCGCAGGGCCGGAGTCCGCTTCGAGGCGAGGCTCAGCGCGCTCAGCGCGGTCGCCCCTTGCAACGGCACCGACATGCCGCTGCCGCCGGTGCTGCCACCGAGGCAGGTCGCTTTCGGGCTGGTCTTGACCGAGGTCGTCTTGGCGCTGATGAACTGTTCGCTCAGCGTTTTGCCGCCGCTGCCGACCACGCGCAGGCTGACGCGCGTGCCCTTGGCCGCGGCCAGGGATGAAGTCGAGAGCAACAAGAGAAGGGCCAGTGCGCACGCAGCGACCAGCCGGAACGGAACGAGTCTTGGCATTGAAGCCACCCTTTCCTCGAGGGTTGTCATGGCTGGCCGGGGACAGGTCTCCTGGCTTCCGGGGTTCCTCCGCCGCACCTTCCCGGGGACTCTGTGTCCTCCCCAGTGGCTGGCGCTAACGCGCCCGCGACGTCGTTGACCCGGTCACAGTGGCGGGACCGCGCCGGTTTCGCACCGGACTTCCCTTGACCACCGACCGATTACGCGGGCGAGTCTATCCGCTGAACTTTCGTCCAGCGGTCTTGGCCTCAGCGCAAGCCGCTGGCTAGGGTCGCGGCCGCATCGTTTCTCGGACCTAGGGAGGGAGATATGAGACGGGGAATGCGGCTGCCGTCACCGGCATTGGTCGTTGCGGGTTTAGCGTTGTTCGTGGCACTTGGTGGGACCGTTTACGCGGCCAAGAAGGCGCGGATTGACGGTAAAGCGGTGAAGGTGAAATCGCTGCCGGGCAATCGCTTGAAGGTGAAATCGATTCCGGCCAACCGGCTCAAGCCAGGCGTGCTCAAGGGTGTGTTGGCCGGGCAATCGGGGCCGATCACCGGAGCCGAAATCGACGAGCTGACTTTGGGTCAGGTGCCCGAGGCCGCACACGCGTTCAGCGCCGAGACCGCCCAGAGTGCGGTCGATGCGCAGACCGCGGTCAATGCCGTCAACGCGGTCAACGCCCAGACGGTGAACGGTCACGGCGCCGGCTGCCTGCCCGGCACGCAGTTCTTCGCCGGTGCCTGCTGGCAGAGCTTCAACAGTGAGACCGCGGTGAGCGCCCCGGCGGCGGCGACTTCGTGCGCGGTGCAGGGCGGGGCGTTGCCGGAGGCACTGCAGCTGGCGGCGTTCTCTCAGCAGCCTGGCGTGGTTTTGGATGGTGGTTCGGAGTGGGCAAGTGACATTACGAGTTACACCGCCCCTGACCTATACAGCGTCAGCACAGTGTCATCGTCGTCCGTAGTGGCATCAACCGCCTCCACCAACACACGTAAATACCGCTGCGTCATCCCGCTCGTCACCTGACGAGCGGGACCGTACCGGCGTGGTGCGCTACGCCGGCTAAGTTTCGACCATGCCGTGCTCGAGCGCGTAGCGAACCAGCTCGGCACGGCTGGAAAGACTCAGCTTCTGCTGAATGTGGGCGCGGTGGCTCTCCACCGTGCGGATGCTGATGAAGAGCTGCTCGGCGACCTCGGCGTTGGTGTGGCCCAGCGCGATCAGGCGCAGGACGTCGCGCTCGCGATCGCTCAGCTCCTCACCATCACCGTTGGCCTCGCCCGCGGCGAGGCGCGCGCCCAGCGCCGGCTGCAGGTAAGTGTCACCGGCGGCGGCGCTGCGCACCGCCTGCACCAGCTCCGCGTCGGCGGCCTCCTTGAGCACGTAACCGCGCACACCGGCCTGCAGGGCGCGGCGGGCGAAGGCGGGCTCGTTCTGCATCGTCAGCACGACGACCTCGGTATCGGGCGAAGCCGCGCGGATGTCGGGCACGGCGTCGAGGCTGGCGCGTCCCGGCATGTTCAGGTCGAGGATCAGCACGGTCGGCTTGTGTCCGCGCGCGTAGCGAACCGCGGTGTCGGCGTCGCCCGCCTCCGCCACCACCTCGAAGTCGGACTCGGCGTCGAGCAGCAGGCGCAGGGCGTTACGGACCACGGTGTGGTCGTCGGCGAGGACGATCGTGGTCATCTCCACCCTCCCTTTGTGTTCGGGTCCCTCGCCGGGTCGCACGATGGCGAGGCTACCTGTGCCAGCGGCCCTGGAGGTGAAATCCATACCCCCATGTAACCCGCCCTCTGAGACCGGGACATCGGGGTTTTCCCGCGAACATCCTCTACTCAGATGCGCTTTGAATATTGGACCGTTGTACGGATAGGATGAAGGCCATCCCATCGGCTCGAAGGGTTGGAGGATTGGAGCAACGCTGAGATGGCACCGGGGTCTGACAGCGGCGCCCTGGATGAGCCCCGGCTGCGGGAGCTGATCGACGTTGGCCGCAGCCTCGTCGCCGAGCTCGACCCGGAGGTGGTGTTCCAGCAGGTGCTCGAGGTCGCCTGCCAGCTGACCGGCGCCCGCTACGCCGCGCTCGGCGTGCTCGACGAGGAACGCCGCGAGCTCGAGCGCTTCATCACCCACGGCATCGACGAGGAGGCGCGGCGGATGATCGGCAACCTTCCCCGCGGCCGCGGCGTACTCGGCCTCTTGATCGAGCAGCCGCGACCGCTGCGCTTGAGCGACGTCGGCCGGCATCCGCGCTCCTACGGCTTCCCCCCCGGCCACCCGCCGATGGCGAACTTCCTCGGCGTGCCGGTGCTGATCCGCGGCCATGCCTGGGGCAACCTCTACCTGACCGAGAAGAGCAGCGGCGACTTCGACGAGGCCGATGAGCAGTCGGCGATGATCCTTGCCGAGTGGACGGCGATCGCGGTCGAGAACGCCCGGCTCTATCGCAGCGTGCAGAGCCGCGGAGATGAGATGGAGCGCGCCGTGCACCGGCTCGAAGCGACCACCGAGATCGCCCGCGCCGTCGGCGGCGAGACCGACCTCGAGCGCATCCTCGAGATCGTCGTCAAGCGCGGCCGCGCCCTGGTCGAGGCGCGCTCGCTCTTGATCCTGCTCAGCGAAGGTGAAGAGCTCGTCGCCGCCTCGGTCGCCGGCGAGCGGGAGCGCGGCATTGCCCAAGCCCGCATCCCGATCTCCGGCTCGATCCCCGGCAGGGTGCTGGAGGCGCGGGCGCCACAGCGGGTTCACAACCTCGACCCCAGCCTGATGGCGCGCCCAGGCAACCAGGACATCGGCGTCACCGCCCTGCTCACGCCGCTGCTTTTCCGCGGGCGAGCGCTGGGGGTGCTCGTCGCCCTCGACCCGCTCGGCCGCGACAGCGGCTTCAGCGACGAAGACGAGCGGGTCCTGCTGTCCTTCGCCGCCAGCGCCGCCACCGCAGTCGCCACCGCGCAATCGGTCGCCGAGGGGCGCACCCGCGAAAGCATCGCCGCGACCGAGCGCGAGCGCGGCCGCTGGGCCCGCGAGCTGCACGACGAGTCGTTGCAGAGCCTCGCCGGGCTGCGGGTGCTGCTCTCCGCTGCGCGCCGCAGCGAACCCGAGGAGCTCGACCGCCTGCTCGTTCAGGGCATCGAGCAGGTCGACACGACGATCGCCGAGATGCGCCGCCTGATCGCCGACCTGCGCCCCAGCACCCTCGACCAGCTCGGCCTCGGCGCCGCCCTGGAAGCGCTCGGCGAACGCACCGCCAGCGGCGACGCTATCGAGGTGAGGATCAACCTCGATCTCGACTTCGAGGCCGGGCGCAGCAAGAGTCGTCTGCTTGGCGAGATCGAGGACACGATCTACCGGCTGGTCCAGGAGTCACTCAACAACGCGGTTCAGCACGGCGGGGCGCAACACGTCGAGGTCGACGTCAGCGAGCGCGAGCGGACCGTGCGAGTGCAGGTCCACGACGACGGCAGCGGCTTCGACCCAACCGCGGCGACGGGTGGTTTCGGCCTGATCGGCATGCGCGAAAGGGCAGAACTGGCCGGCGGCACACTGGAGCTGCAAAGCATCCTTGGCGAAGGCACAACTATCAGCGCCACTATCCCCGCTGTCTATCGCGAGGAAAAATCCCAAAACGCTGCATAGGGTCTGGGACCAAGCAGGTCAAGGACGCAGGGAGCGTGGCGTGCTTCAGCACGCGAGCGACCGAGGACGCCGAGATGCGCCGGTCCCAGGCCCTATGCGCCTAGCATGGCGAGGTAGAAGCTGTAATCACTGCGGTCGGGCCGCAGGTTGGAAGCGAGCGCCAGGTGGTGGCGGGCTCGCTCGGTCTCGCCCGTCTTGGCCAGGGCCCGGCCAAGGCAGAAGTGGGCGTAGTCGTTGACCTGGTGGCGCTCGACCACGGCCTTGAACTCGACCGCGGCGGCGGCGAAGCGGCCGGAGCGGAAATAAGCGCGGCCGAGCGCCTCGCGAATCGAGGACTTCTCAGGGGCGCGCCGGGCGGCCTCCTCGAGCGGCGCCGCCGCCTGCTCGAAGTCGGCCTCCTCGAGCAACTCGATCCCGCGACGGTAAAGAGTGAAGGTGGAGTCGGCTTTTGACTCAGCGGGCATTCGTAAAAGTGTAGGAGGCGGTCCGGCTCGGCTCGACTCCTCGCCGCCACGATTAGTAGGCTCGCCGACGCGATGGGAAGGCGCGGGCAGTGAAACTGGTGATCGGCATCGTGCGGCCCGAGAAGGCCAACGACGTGCTGGAGGCGCTCTACCGCGCGCAAGTGCGGGGTGTCTCGATGAGCCGCGTGCAGGGTCACGGCGGCGAGCTGGAGCGGGTCGAGACCTACCGTGGCACCACGGTGAAGATGGGCCTCGCCGAGAAGGTTCGCTTCGAGATCGCCGTCTCCGACGATTTCGTCGAGGCCGCAGTCGAGGCGCTCTGCGAAGGCGCTCGCACCGGTGAGGTCGGTGACGGCAAGATCTTCGTCCTACCCCTTGACCAAGCCGTGCGCATCCGCACCGGCGAGACCGACCACGGCGCCGTGACGCCGGTGGACAAGTGAGCGCCGTGTCGCTGCTTGCCGCGGTTCCCCAGGTCGACAGTGGCGATACCGCCTGGATGCTGGCGGCGACCGCGCTGGTGCTGATGATGACCCCGGCCCTGGGCCTCTTCTACGCCGGCCTGGTGCGCTCGAAGAACACGCTCAACACTTTCATGATGTGCATCGCCGCGATCGCCGTGGCGATGGTCACCTGGGCGCTGGTCGGCTACTCGCTCGCCTTCGACGGCACCGGAGACCTGATCGGCGGCCTCGGCTACGTCGGCCTGCACGGCGTCGACTTCCTGCCGCGCAACGACGAATCGACCATTCCCCACCTGCTCTTCATGGCCTTCCAGGCCACCTTCTGCATCATCACCGTGGCCCTGATCTCCGGCGCCGTGGTCGAGCGGATGCGCTTCGGCGCCTTCCTCGTCTTCGCCGCGCTCTGGTCGGTGCTGGTCTACGCGGTGCTCGCCCACTGGGCCTTCGGCGGCGGCTGGCTGGCCGAGCGCGGCACGCTCGACTTCGCCGGCGGCGTGCCGGTCGAGATGGCCTCCGGCTTCTCCGCCCTGGCGGCAGCGCTGGTGGTCGGCTCGCGCAAGGACTACGGCCGCCAGGCGCTGCTGCCGCACAACGCTATGTACGTGCTGCTCGGCGCCGGCCTGCTCTGGTTCGGCTGGTTCGGCTTCAACGGCGGCAGCGGCTTCAACACCGGCACCAACAGCGTGCTCGCCTTCACCAACACGCTGATCACACCCGCCTGCGCACTCGTCACCTGGTTCGTCCTCGACCTGGTCCGCGGCCGCAAGGCGACCGCGATCGGCGCCGCCACCGCGATCATCGTCGGCTGCGTCCTGATCACGCCGGCGGGCGGCTACATCAGCCCGGGCTGGGCGATGGTGCTCGGCTTCCTCGGCGCCCTGCCCTGTTACGTGGCGATCCAGTGGCGCCCCCGGACCCGAGTCGACGAGACCCTCGACGTCCTCGCCGCCCACGGCATCGCCGGCTTCACCGGCATCCTCTTCATCGGCCTCGTCGCCCAAGTCGGCTGGAACGGCATCGCCGACGGCCTCTTCTACGGCAACGCCGACCAGCTGCTCGACCAGGTCCTGGCGGCAATTGCCGCCCCCGCCTACGCCTTCACCGTCACCTTCATCCTGCTCAAGCTGATCGGCGCGGTGATGCCGCTGCGCGCCTCCGAGCACGACGAGGCCGTCGGCATGGACGTCACCTACCACGGCGAGGAGGCCTACGTCACCGGCGAGGGCGCGATCCTCGTCTTCCCCGAGGACGGCGGCAAAGCCCCCGTCCCGGTCGCCGACCCGGGCTAGCCCGGGAACTGCATCATCCGGCCTGAGCGGCCATCTCTTCGGCCGCGACCGCTTTGCCGTGGCGGATCAGATCTGCCGCGCGCTCGGCGATCGCGATCGTCGGCGCGTTGGTGTTGCCGCGGGGGACGGTCGGCATCACCGAGGCGTCGACGACCCGCAGCGACTCGGTGCCCTCAACCCGCAGATCGGCATCGACGACCGAGCCCATGGCGCAGGTGCCGACGGGGTGGTAGATCTCAAAGGTGGTCTGGGCGATCAGGGCGCGCAGGGCGTCCTCGGAGTCATCGGCCGGGGCGGTGAACGGGTCGGCCGCGTAGGGCTTGAAGGCCGGCTGAGCACAGATCTCCTGGGCCAGGCGCATCGCGTCCATCATCCGCGTCATGTCCGTCTCCGCGGCGTAGAAGTTGTTGCGCACGATCGGCTTCGCAGTCGGGTCCGCCGAGGCGAGCCGCACCGAGCCGCGGCTCTCGGCCGTGAGCAGGCAAGGCGAGACCCAGACACCGTGCGCCTCCGGGTCCGCCATCCCCTCGTCGACGATCTGAATCGGGGCGACGTGGATCTGCACGTCGGGCGCCTCGGCGCCGTCGCCGACACGGGCGAAGCCACCGGACTCAGCCAGATTGGAGGCAAACGGCCCGGTCTGCGAGGCCTCGAACTCGGCCATCGCCGCCGGCTCCAACGCCTGCAAGAGGCTCTCGGGCTCGGGCGTGGTCCAGACCCCGTAGCTGGCGGGATGATCGCCCAGGTTCTCGCCCACCGCCGGCTGATCCAGCAGCACTTCGATTTCCCGCATCGTCAGGTGTTCGGCCGGCCCGATGCCGGAGAGCATCAGCAGCTGCGGTGAGTTGTAGGCGCCGCCGCAGAGGATCACCTCGCGCTCGGCGCGCAGCTCCTGCAGCTGGCCGAGCTGGCTCGCCTCGACGCCGACCGCCCTCTTGCCCTCGAAGAGCACGCGGTTGACGTGCATGTAGGGCATCACGGTCAGGTTCGGCCGCTCGCTGGCCGGGTGCAGGTAGGAGACGGCGGCGCTGGCGCGCATGCCGCCGCGTTGGGTCACCTGGTACATGCCGACGCCGTCCTGCTCGGCGCCGTTGAAGTCCTCGTTGCGGGCCAGGCCCGCTTCGACCCCCGCCTCGACGAAGGCGGGCGAGATCGTGTTGCCCGAACGCTGATCGGAAACCGGCAACGGCCCGCCGATCGCGTGCCACTCCGAGGCGCCGCGCTCGTTGTCCTCGGCCTTGAGGAAGTAGGGGAAGAGATCGTCCCAGGCCCAGCCGTCAACCCCCCAGCCGTCGTAATCGCGCCGGTTGCCGCGGATGTAGATCATCGCGTTGGTCGAGGAGGAGCCGCCGAGAACCTTGCCGCGGGGCAGCGAGATCTGGCGGCCGTTGCAATTCGGCTCGGGCGGTGAGTGGTAGTCCCAGTCGACCTCGGTGCGGGCGAGCTGCAGATAGCCGAGCGGCACGTGGATGTTCTGGTTGAGGTCCGGCGGCCCGGCCTCGAGCAGCAGCACGCTCGTCTCGGGGTCCTCCGAGAGCCTCGCGGCCAAGACGCAACCGGCCGAACCAGCTCCCACGATCACGTAGTCGTACATGCCGCTCCTTCCGTTGCGGTGCAACGCGCTGTCCTGGCAATCGACGGATAGCGCGCTTCACCGGACACCCAATCCGGCTTTGACGAGTCTACGCCCGCGAAGCCAGATTGCGAGCGATTTCCTAACCGGCTGCTACGGTTGATTGGTCGGGTTCGGCGCAACCGCCACCCGAGAGGTTCCGTTTCCTCCGTTCGCTCTGCGCGTTTTGGGGTCGCTGGATCTCCCCTAAACGCTCAAGAAGGAGCCACAAACATCGTGTCATTTGCCGACCTCGGCATCTCCAAAGACGTGGTGCGCGCGCTTGCCAAGCGCGACATCACCCAGCCTTTCCCCGTCCAGCAGCTCGTCGTCCGCGACGCGCTGGCCGGCCACGACCTGCTCGTCCAGTCACCGACCGGATCGGGCAAGACCCTCGCCTTCGGCATCCCGATGATCGACCGGGTCAAGCCCGGCAGCAAGGGCCTCTCCGCCCTGGTGCTGGCGCCGACCCGCGAGCTCGCGAGCCAGATCGTCGACGAGCTGAGCTCGATCGCCCGCGCCCGCAACCTGCAGATCGCCGCCGTCTATGGCGGCGTCGGCTTCGGCCCCCAGGTGAAGGCGGCGCAGCGCGCCGACATCATCGTCGCCACCCCGGGCCGGCTCGAGGACCTGATCGCGCGCCGCGCGATCAACCTGAAGAGCGTCCGCGTCCTCGTCCTCGACGAGGCCGACCGCATGCTCGACATGGGCTTCAAGCCCGCGGTCAACCGGATCGTCGGCCACACCCCCGAGCAACGCCAGACCCTCTTCTTCTCGGCAACGCTCGAGGGGGCGACCGGCAAGCTCGCCTCCGCCTACACCCGCGACCCGCGCCACCACACCCACGCGGCGCCGGAGCGCAGCAAGGCCGAGATCGAACATCGCTTCGTCCACGTCGACTCCCAGGCGGACAAGCTCGACCACCTCGCCGGCGCCCTGACCGGGCCCGACGGTGGCCGCACCCTGGTCTTCGTCCGCACCAAGCGCGGCGCCGACCGCCTGGTCAAGCGCCTGCGCAGCCGCGAACTCGAGGCGGTCGCGATGCACGGCGACAAGAGCCAGGGCCAGCGCGAACGGGCACTCGCCCGCTTCGAGCGCGGTGACGTCGAAGTCCTCGTCGCCACCGACGTCGCCGCCCGCGGCATCGACGTCGCCGACATCACCCACGTGATCAACTTCGACGCCCCCGGCGACCGCGACGCCTACGTGCACCGGGTCGGCCGCACCGGCCGCGCCGGGCAGCGGGGCGCCGGCACCAGCTTCGTGCTCACCGACCAGGCGGCCGAGATGCGTCGGATCGCCCGCGAGCTCGACCTGATGCGCGAGTTCGACCAGAGCCTCGGCCACGTCAAGGCGGCCAAGTCCTCGGCCAACGGCAAGCCCGCCTCGAACGGCAAGCCCCAGTCGGGGCAACGTTCGCGGCGCCGCCGCCGTCGCAAGGTGGCCGCATGAGCGCTACGCAGAGCGTCGCCAAGAAGTGGACCTGCGAGGGCTGCGGCGTCAGCGCCGGCCGCATCGACGGCGAGTCGGTGCCGATGCCGAGCAACTGGGCCGGCACTGCCGACGGCGTCTTCTGTCTGATCTGTCGACGAGAAAGGGCCGCGGAGGCGGCGCTCGACGCCGCCCCCAGCGACAGCCCGATCGCGGAACGGGCGAAACTGCGGCGGGCGGCGCTGATCGAGTTCGAGGTCAGCCGCACGCCGGATCACACCGACGGGATCATCGCGCGGGCCTGTCGCACCTCGGTCTCCGCGGTCACCCGCGCCCGCCGTCGCCTTGAGCTTCCCGACCCGCCACCCTCGTCCGCGGAGTCGCGCGCTAAGCGTCGGGCCGCCAGCAGCCGATAGGACAACCATGGCGGCCTTAGCGTGCAGATAGGGATCGGGCTCGCCTTTGCCGCGGCGCTGCTGACCAACCTCGCCTCGCTGCTCAAGCACCGGGGCTGTCACCGCGCCGCTCCGGTCCGCCTGCAGGAACCGCTGCGCAGCGCCCGCAACCTCGCCTCATCCCCGTGGTTCGCGGCTGGCTGGGGACTGGCGGCGGTGGCCTGGCTGGTCCACATTGCCGCCCTCTCGATGGCGCCGATCTCGATCGTCCAGGCCGTCCTCGCCGGCGGCGCCGTCACCCTCGCGGTGATGGCGCAGCGGGTCTTCGGCGACGCGGTCGAGCCGCGGCAATGGCTCGCCCTGCTGCTCGGGGGCGCCGGGCTGGCCTTGCTCGTCCTCACCGTCCCTCACTTCAGCGGTGATCACTCCGGCTTCGAGGTGGGCGGCATGCTCGCCTTCGAGGGTGGGCTCGCCCTGCTCGCGATCGGGCTGGCGCTCGGGCACCAGTCCCAGCGGCTGGCCGATCACAGCGAGATCCTGCTCGCCGCCGCCGCCGGCGTCCTCTTCGCCCTCGCCGGCATCGCGATCAAGGGACTGACCGGGGCCAGCGGTGTCTCCATCGCCGTGCTCGCGCCCTGGATCGCGTTGACCGTGGTCGCCGGCATCGGCGCCCAGTACGCCGCTGCGGCGGCGCTTCAACGCGGCGGTGCGATCGAGACGATCGGCCTGATCGGCCTGATCGCCAACGCCGCCCAGATCGCCGGTGGCGTGCTCGTCTTCGGCGACCCGCTGGCGGGGAGCCCGCTGGGCCTGGTGCTGCAGGGAAGCGCCTTCGTCATGGTCTGCGCCTCGGCGCTGCTGATCCCCGGCCGGCGCGCCGCTGCGGCGCCCGTCCCGGCCACTGCCTAGAACAAAACCGGCGCGACGGGCCCGATGGACCCGCCGCGCCGTGTTGAGGCGTCCTCTACCGCCGCCCGTTCAGCAGCCGCTCACCTTGAGCGGCAGACGGTTGTTCTTGACCTTCTTGCCGTTCTGCCCCTTCAGGCTCATCACCGAGGACAGCGGGCCTTTGCAGAGGTTCCTGGAGTTGACCAGGAGGCCCTTTTTCGCGCCGCCTTCCATGCGCAGGATGAACTTGCTCACTGGCACGTCCGGCGTGTTGTTGAACACGGTCTTGATCCCCCCGTTCTTCGAGGTGATCACGCCACGTAGCTGGATGTTGACCTGGCCGCGCAGGTCGACGAGCAGGTCCGGCAATTCATGACTGGAGGAGACCAGGTACACCGGTCCCTTCAGGGCCTTGCCGAGCAGCGGGCTCTTCGCCTGTGCGTGTCCGTAGATCGCTGCCTTCGGGCACGTCTGGGAGGCCAGCTGCGGCCTCGTGCAAACGGTCCTGATGTTCCCCTGATCGAGGAACAGCGCGTGAGGCAGTGCCAGCGCGCTGCGCAACACGTTGGCGTCTTTGGAACGGCCCTCCAGGATCGCCCGCAGCTTCGGATGCTTGCCACGGGTGGTCGTGCCCTTGCCACCGAACAGGCGGGTGTGCAGCTTCGGCTTGAAGCTGAGGCCCTTGCACCCGGTGGCCTGGAACGGCGAGGAGACCGAGTAGGAACTCCACGCCGCCGGGTCAGTTGGGTCTGCGCCGCCACCGTTGATGAAGCCGGCGGTGGCCTGCTTGGCGCAGTTGGTCGGGTTGTGCATGAACTTCTTGCGATCGACGTCAACGTCGATCGAGCGGATGTCCAGCTTGACCCCGCCGAACACGTCCGGGATCGCGTCGGAGACCGCGTGGACCTGAGCGGTTGCCGGGTTGACGAACAGCGCGACCCGAACCACGACGGTGCCGAGGTCGAACGGACCCGCGACGGCCGGCGTGACCGTGACCAATGAAAGTGGAGCGCCCTTGTACGGACCGGCCAGGAAGGCCTTACCGCCGATCGTGATCGGATCCGCTCCGGTTCCGCTCCGCGTCGATGCGGTGCCTATCTGACTAGAGCCCGGACAGCTCGAATTGGCCTGCTCGGCTACCCCGCTGTTGGCCTCGGCTGCCGCGATCTCGCCCTCAGAGCAGTACGGGATCCCGGTCAGATTTGCGGCGTGCCCCTTCGGCAGGGTCACGTCGACTCGCTTGACCTCTTGCTGGCCATCGGTGCGACCGATGTTGACCCGGAACGGGCTGTAGGCGTTGGCCTTCTCGCTGTCCGATTTGGCCGTGTAGCTCGGTGCGAACGGCCGCTCGGCCATCGTCGCCGGGCAAGCACCGCCATTCGGTGCGCTCGTGGGTGTGAATTTGCTGTCCGGGGTCTTCGTCGATTTAGGCGTCGACCACGGTTCCAGCACGGTCGTCGTCGTCGCCACCGAACAGGTAGGCGGACTGGTGAGCACGCCTTTGGAGTCGTCGAGATGGACCTTCACCGATGTGAATGGCACCTGCGGCGTCTCGGCGAAAGTCGCCGTCAGCTGTCCGGTTTTCGGATTGGCTTTGGTGTTGCCGATCAGCCGCGCCGAGATCCCGTATTGGGCCGACTCGGCGACAACGAAGATGCGGAACTCTTCGCCTGATTCGGGATTGCGGCTGAGCTGCTGACCGAGGTAGGCAGTGCCCTTCAACGCCCCGGCCGGCAGCGGCGGCGTCTCGACTTCAACCGATCCGATCCTCGACGCCGCGGGGCAGGCCACCGGATTGCGCGTGCCCTTGCCGAACTCGGCATTGGTGCACGACTGCAGGCCGTTGGCCGCGGAGGGGTTCAGCCCCATTCCCTGCGGCAGGGTGATGCTCGCGTTGCGCAGGTGCGACTCGCTCTGCGTTTCACCGCCAGCGATGAACGGCAGCGTCGTCTCGATCGTCGGCGTTGCCGGGGAATCGACTTTGTCAGTACCGGGAGTCACGTTGATCCCGGGATCGAACGGCACGGTATTGCAGCCGGTCTGGGTGAGACCTTCCGGCAAGGAGAGGTCGGATGCAAACGGGGTGGCGCTCGCCGGGAAGTCCGCTTCCGGCTGAGCCACCGACTCTGCCCGTAGGAACGTCGTATAGATGCCCTCGTATGGGGGCAGCTGTGAGCTGAAGCAGGTCGTCGGGTTTGTGATGTAGGTGCCGTCGCCAGAGCGGCCAAAGTTCACCAAGCGGCTCTTCCAGCTTCGAGTGCCGGGGTTGGGAGTCGGCAGGTGGATCGTGAAGCTCTCGTGGTAATCGCTCTCCCAGGCGACTTCGGTGTTCAGGTAGACCGTTTTTTTGGCGCCCGGTGCACCGATTTTGAAGCCGAATTTGGCCGGTTCGCCAAAGTCCGGGACCATGTTGTAAAGAGGGACTTGGGTGACGCCTGGGGTGGGCGGCACTTCCCCTCCGTTGGCTTCGATCTTGAGAGTCAGGCGCTCTTCGCCGACCTGGCTCGACGGATTGCAGCCGGGAAGTTCGGTTGGGCCTACCGGGGTGTCGAATTCCGCCTGTGTGCAGCGGGTCACCGTGGCCTGCGGGTTGACGGTCAGGCCGGGAGGAAGGTCGACGCGGATCGTTTTCACAGGCCCGATCGGGCGGAAAAGACCCGGTGCAAATTCTTCCTGCTTGACGATGTACTGCGTGAAGCCGATCGGGGGGTGGCCGGCGGCCACTCGGAAGAACCTGCTGACCGGATCTTCCGGCTTGCACTGGTTCGCGATCGGGTCTTCGGTACAGACACCGGCCTGCCAGCCGTCATTGACGGTTGGCGGGTTATTCTGCGGTTCGATGATGTCGCCGGTGTCGGCCTGTGCAACCGACACCATCGGTACAAGCCACAAGGCCATCACCGCACAAAAAAAGATCAAGCGCCTAGCCATTCGTCTCTCCTCTGGTCGCATCGACGTTCCCATTGCGTCCCTGCGTATGGCGCTAAATCTCTCCGCGCCTTCTACGGTAGCTACCTCTACCCGTCGGCTTCAAGGGGGGAAACCCGCAGAGCGCCGTTTGCTAGCCTCAATCGGTTTATCGAGGGTCCTCATTCGGCTTCAGCAAGCCAAATTCGGCGCTGGCGTACTCCCTATTAGGATCTTTGAGCAATGCCGCCTGAATCGCCCCTCCCCTACGTCGATGAGCTCGCCGTCGAAGTTGCCGCCGATCGCGACGCGACCTGGGCGGCCCTGCTTCGAGTCGTCGAGAAGTCCTTCACATCTGCCCGCGGCCGCGGTCCCGCGCGGCTGCTCGCCTGCGAAGACACCGAGTCCTCGGGACCGCGTCCGCTGGCGCAGGGGTCCGCCTTCCCCGGCTTCCACGTCGAGACCGCCCACCCGGAGAAGCAGCTGGCGCTTGCCGGGCGACACCGCTTCTCGACCTACTTACTGACCTTCCGCCTCGACGACGGGGTCGCGGGCCAGACCAGGATCACCGCCGAAACACGCGCCGCCTTTCCCGGCCTCAAGGGCGGCATCTACCGCGCCCTTGTTGTCGGCACGCGCATGCACGTGTTGGTGACCCGGCGACTGCTGACCGCAGCCAAGCGCCAGGCCGAGCGCCCCTGACGGCCCCTCGCATCCGCCCGTTTGTTCAGCCGTTGCGGCCGATGAGCATGATGCCGGCGATCGAGGCGGTGGCCAGCAAGGCCAGCGCGATATCGGTGCGGCGCTCGTTGTCTCTCATCCCACACTTAGAACACTCTCGGGCGCGGGAAGATGCTCTCGGATGGCCTCAGCCGCCTTCCTCGACGAAGGCTCGGCGCAGCGCCTCGTCAAAGGACTCGGGCGAGATCCCGAAGGGCTCGGCGCCGCTCGGGTCGATCACGACGGTCGCGCTGGTCAGCCCCTCGATCAACGGTCGCGCCACGTTGGTGTCCACTGGCGTCACCAGGCCCAGCCAAAGCGATGAGAGCCAGGGAGTGATCAGGGGAACCGGGATCTTCGGCCGCGGCTCCTTGCCCATCGCGATCGCCATGCGGTCGAGCATCTCCGCGTAGGAGAGGACGTCGGGGCCCCCGATCTGGACCTCACGCCCCTCGGACTCCGGGACCTCGGGGGCGCGCCGCAGGTACTCGACCGTGGCGTCGATACCGATCGGCTGGGTCTCGGTGCGCAGCCAGCCCGGCGCGATCATCACCGGCAGTCGCCCCACCAGGTAGCGGAGGGTCTTGTAGGACTCGCTGCCGGCGCCGACCACCATCGCGGCGCGGAAGTAGGTCAGCGGCGGACCCTCGGCCTCGAGGACCTGCGCCGTCTGGTGACGGCTTTGCAGGTGCTCGGAGGCATCGTCGCCGCCGAGGCCGCCGAGGTAGATGACCCGTTTGATTCCTTCGCGCTTCGCCATGTGGGCGAAGTTTGTGGCGCCGCTGCGCTCGCGCTCGGCGTACCCCCCTCCCCCGCCCATGGCGTGGACCAGGTAGTAAGCGACATCGATGTCGGCACCCGCCCCGGAGAGACTCTCCGCGTCGGTGATGTCCCCCTCGTGCAGCTCCATCCCGGCCGCCTCCAGGTGCCGCCCCTTGGTGCGATCGCGGACGAGGCAGCGGACCGGGGCGTCGGAGTCGGCGAGCACCATCGCCAGCCTGCCGCCGACGAATCCGGTCGCTCCGGCAATGAGGGTGCGTTGCGCGATCTACCCAAGCTACCCGGCTGTGCTGCAAAGCTAAGCAGGTGCGTATCCATCTGCTCGAGCGCAGCCAGCGCGTAGAGGTGCCGATCGACCAAGCCTTCGCCTTCTACGGCGACGAGCGCAACCTCGAGCCGCTGACCCCACCCTGGCTCCACTTCGAGGTGACGACGCCGCGCCCGATCTCGATGGCAGCCGGCACCCTGCTCGAGTACCGGCTGAAGCTGCACGGCATCCCGGTCCGCTGGCGCACCCGGATCGACAGCTGGGAGCCGCCATCGCGCTTCACCGACTTCCAGGAGAAGGGCCCCTACTCACTCTGGGAGCACACCCACACGTTTGAAGCCGACGGCGCCGGCGCCACAGTCATCCGCGACCAGGTTCGCTACTCGATCCCCTTCGGCCCGCTCGGCACGCTCGCCCACCGACTCTTCGTCCGCCGCGACCTCGAGCGGATATTTGACTTCCGCCGCGACGCGATCGCCGCGCGACTTACGTAGCGACCGCGAATTTCTCCTCAACTGGAGCCCAGAGACGCACTATTGCCGCCGCTGCGCGCCGTACCGTGCGAGCGTGACTACCGATGAGCTGATCGAGATTGGTCTCAATCATCTGGCGCGGTTCGCGTTCTTTACTCGCGACAATCCCTTTCTTTCCTCACGAGCAGCAATTCGTCTGCCCGCCCAGCACCGGGCCATCCTCACCGACCTGCTCGACGGTACCCTGGATTGCGAGGAGTGGCTTTCCTCTGGTGCCGCTGACCGCCTGCTCAAAGAGATTCAGGTCGGGTGCGTACCACGCACCGTTCAGCTGGTCACGAAGGACGGGGAGTCGAAGGTCGGCATTGCCGACGTCCACGCTTTTCTCCGCGCCCCATTGTTCTGGTGGCTGACCTCGATTCTCTGGTGCCTGCAAGCCGGCCGCGCCCTGGACCCTCTTCTCAGCGACGCGATCAAGGGGTACCGCTTGCACCCGGGGTTCATTGCAGAACCAAGTCAGCGGGGCCTGATGTTCCGCGACCACAAAACGTCCTATCGGGCGTGGAAAAGCTTTGCCAGGACAACTGCGCAGGAATATCCGGGGGAGACGCTGGCGACCAACACAATCGACTTGCGGGACTTCTACTACTCGAGCACCGCATCCCCCGGGAAGATCGTCTCACGCTTTCTCAAATCAAAAGGAAAGCGCTTGCGTCGCGGCCAAGTCGCACACACCCTCACCCTGATGCTCGATGCACTGCATGCCCGCTTTGCAGCGCGCTGCCAGGACATCAAACCCCGCCCCCACCTGGCCCCGGAGTCCTCTCCGCTACCCGTCGGCCTCCCCTCATCGAGAATCCTCGCCAACTTCATCGTCGATCTCGCGTGCGAGGACCTCGCCTCGATGGGCGCGATCGACGGTGTCGCAGCCTTCGCCGACGACGTCCTACTGATGACCCGGGTGCTCCCCACCGTGTCGGAAACGCCAGTCGAATACCTGTCCCGACTGGGATTGATCCCCCCAGAAGGCACGCCATCGCTGAATAGCCCACGGGCAAATGCGGTGGCCAGTCTCGTCGTCAGCCTCGACAAGTCGTATACCTCCTACAGCCGCAGCTCCAACTCGGAGGATGAGGCCGAGGAGGAGGATGGTCAAGATGCCCACGAGGACCCCGGCATCGATCCATACATCGAAGGCAACCCCGACCCAGATTGGGGCGGCAGGCTGCGTACGGTACTCCGCGCTCCTCATCGCCCCGAACGGATCCCGCGCGAGCTTTCACGCGAGCTCGAGCAGCTCGTCGACGAGATTCGCGTCGGCCTCGACGCCGAAGAGGCCGAGGCTCGACTCGAGAAGTTCGTCGAAGAAATAGACAGTGGCCTCTTTCTGGCATTGCGACCACACTGGGTTGACCTCCTGGTGGCCGGCATCGCAGCCGGGGGCATCAGCTTCGTAGAGGAGATCAGCGCTCATTTCGTTCGGCTCGTGTCGGATCTCGAGCCACCGCCACAGTCGAGCCACGCCATGCGACAGGCCTTGCGAATCGGCCTGCGCGCTTCCTGGGTGCAGGCGCTCTCACAAGCCTTGGCGGTTGCTCTCGGCAAGGCAGAACTCGAAAATCTCACGGTCGCTGTGCCGACCCTGTTCGAGGAGACCACTCTCGGCACCCTCAAAACCGATGAAGTCGTTCGCTATGCACAGCGACTGCGCGAGCGACGGCTGGTCCCCGGCATGCTCGTCGCCGTTCCACTATCGGAGTTCACCGGCTGGAGCGGACCGTTGATCGGCCCGGGTGTCTTCTCCGCCTTCATGCGATGGGCATCGGCTCATTCGACAGCACACAAGCAAGCCGAACTCCTCCAGACAATCTCTCAATCGGTGCGTTTTATCCAGCTACATGAAATCTGCATCGCCTTGCACCTGTGGATCCGCGAGTCGGAGGAGGAGGAGCGCTGGCTCGATGACGCTTTCAAGATCCTCGGTAGGCAACCGCTCGTCCAGCTCGACCAGGTAAGCGAGCTTGCCGATCAGGCGACCCGTTGCCTCAACTCCGGGCAGAGGTCGCTTGCCGACGCCGAAGAGACCCCATCCCTACGGTTCGCTCTTCCGAGCCTGCCAATCGACGACCGGCAACTCAAAGCGTCGCTCGAAGGGAACGCGCCCACGCTCGGCGAAATCGCCGCAACCGCGCGTCGCCGGGTTCGCTCCGTGGTGGGAATCTCGGCGCAACGCAAGGCCGACGTTCTCGTCCTGCCGGAGTGGTCGTTGCCCTCTGAGCAGCTTCCGTGGCTGATGAACCGTGCCGCCAGCGAGAAGATGCTGATCGTCGCCGGCCAGGCTCCCACGGTCGAAGATGGCGTCTATTCCAACAAGATCTGGACAGGGATTCCGATCCAGGACTCGGCCGGCCATCGAGAATGCCTCGTCGTTCCCCCACGGCTGAAGCGGTTCCTCAGCCCCGAAGAGACCGGCTTGATTCGCCAGGCAAAAGTCAAAGCGGCTGAGGTAAACGGACGGGTCCCCGTCTATGACTGGCGTGGCATTCGCTTTGCCTCGTTGGTCTGCTTCGAGTTCGCCGACATCGCCACCCGCACACAGCTTCAAACGGCGGCCGACTTGCTCACCGTTTCCTCGCTGAACAAAGACTGGCGGTACTTCGATGCAATTCAGGAGTCGACGACTCGGGACAACTACTGCCTGACACTGTGCGTCAATAGCGGCGCGTTCCCTGGGACGAAAATCATGCGGCCAACCACCAGCGCGAAGGCAGTCGCCGCGTCAGTACATGGCTCAGACGATCCGGCAGTCGTCTCCCGAAAACTCGATATGCATCCGATCGTGACCGCAAGGATTGCGCGGCAAAGGCCGTCTGAAGCGACCACGAGGGAGCCCACCGATGACACAAATTTGGACGACTACAGCGCCTACTCGCCCGTGTAGTCGATCTGACACGCCCGCATCCCGCTCTAGGATGCGCCGATGCCATCTCGCTGCCCCGCTGCCGCTGCCCTCGCCCTTTCCGCCTGCCTCCTGGTCAGTGCATCCGCCGCATCGGCGGCGCCGACCTCGGTCGACGTTCAGCGTGGCCTGGAACGGCTGGTCGCTGCGCCGGGTGGCCCACCGGGGGCAATCGCGACGATGTACCGCAACGGTCGTCTGACCGTACTGCGTGCCGGCCGGGCGGACCTGAAGCGCAAGCGAGCGCCGCGGCCGACCGACCACATGCGGATCGCCAGTGTCGCCAAGGCCTTCAGCGGTGCCGTCGCACTGAACCTCGTTCGCGCGGGGAAGTTCAGTTTGGACGACACGATCGCCCAGCGGCTGACGGGAATGCCGGCAGCCTGGGGCTCGGTGACGGTACGGCAACTGCTCAACCACACCAGCGGCCTACCCGACTACACGCAGTCGAAGAGCTTCGCCAAACAGGCGAGTGAAAATCCGCGCGGCTACGTCTCCCCCCAAACCATCATCGGCTGGGTCCGCACCGACCCACTGCAGTTCAAGCCCGGTTCGAGCTATGAGTACTCGAACACCGACAACATCGTGGTCGGCCTGCTCGTCGAGGCGGTCAGCGGCGAGACCTACAGCGATGCACTCGATCAGATCGTCTTCGGGCCGGCGCGACTGAGCCAGACCTCGCTGCCGAGCAAGGCCGCCCTGCCCCACCCCTTCATCCATGGCTACTTCGTTTCCGCGGGCGAGAAACCGGAGGACGTCTCGACCCTGCTCAGCCCCAGCGGCGCCTGGGCCTCCGGCGCGATCGTCTCGACACCGCGGGACCTCAACACCTTCATTCGCTCCTACCTCGGACTCGAGTTCTTCGACCGCGTCCAGCAGCGCGAGCAGATGACCTTTGTCCCGGGCGGCGAATCGAGCCCGCCCGGCCCTGGCAAGAACTCGGCCGGCCTGGCGCTCTTCCGCTACAAGACCAAGTGCGGCACCGTCTACGGCCACACCGGCAACTTCCCCGGCTACGTGCAATGGGCCGCCGCAACCGCCGATGGCAGCCGCGCCGTGACCACCTCGTTCAACATCCCGGCGCCGCAGGGCAAGCTCCTCGCCCAGATACGCAATCTGCAGACGACTGCGGTCTGCGCTCTGTTGGCCAATAAGTCCGACTAGATTGGCCGCTGCGGACGAGCGGGTAGCGGGTGGGCATGCATCGGGGGACGACCTTGCACCGCCCTTTAGAGCTCGCTACCTCGGTCGCTCAAGCGGCAGCCCTTGCGCTTACCCTCCTCGCCCTGTTCGCAGCCGGGGCCGCCGGCCACGTCCCCGCCGACCTCGACCGGCTCTTCGGCGGCGACGGGGTCATTGCCAGCCAAGCGAACGAGCGTGACCTCGCGACCAGACACAACCTGCTCGGCATGCGGGACGGGTCGGTCATCGCGGTCCACGTCCGCACGGCTGCGCCCCCGTCCTGCGGCTACGGGATCGCAATCGAGAGGTTCGCGGGCAACACCGGCGCGCCCCTCGGCTCACTCGAGTTGCCCGCCGACGGCTCCTGCTCGGCGCCGATCCCGCAGGCAGTGGCGATCGACGCCGACGAGTTCGGCCACCTCTTCGTCGCCACGGCCGCCGGCTCGTCGCTGCGCCTGACCCGCCTGAGGGAAGACGGCACGGTCGATCCGGGCTTCGGCGTCGCCGCCTCGGTGACTTTCGCCACCCCGCAGCCAGTCCTGCCGAGCCTGCTCAGGGCGTGGTCGGATGGCGAAGTCCTGATCGCGGGGCGGGCGCTTGTGTCGCCCGGGCCCAGCGCCGACACCTTCGTCGCCCGAGTGCGGGCCGACGGCAGCCTCGACCCCGCCTTTCGCGACGACGGGATCAGCTTCTTCGATGTCGGCATCGGCGAATCGGCACCGGAACCGTCCGCGCTGGAGGTCGAGCAGGACGGGACGTTCTTCCTGGCCGGACCGTTGGAAAGGAGTCCGGCGGAAAGGGAACGCCGCCCGATCGCCGTGCGGGCCTTCCGCGCCAACGGCGAAGCCGACCCGGGCTTCGGGCGCAACGGCGTCGCCAAGCTGGACGGGGCCGCGGCGCCGGCGATGGACCTCGACCGGGGACGCCTGCTCGTCGCGACCAGCGGCGGTGGCCTGCCGCCCCGGGTCATCGGCCTGAAGCGCAACGGACGACTCGACCGCAGCTTCGGCGACGCGGGGGTGGTCACCATCCGGGCGCCGCAGGGGTTCAGCCTGGCGGAGGTGGCAGCCGACCCGGGCGGCCGCGTCGTCGTCGCCGGCAGCAGCGGCTGCTGTGGCCCCCAGCGGCAGAAGAAGTTCGCCGTCCGCCGCTTCGAACCCGACGGCCGCGTCGACAGGACGTTCGCCGGTGGCGGATTTTTCTACCTCAACTCCCCGCACGCAACGCCGAAACAGGCGATCCCGGTCGAAGGCCTCCTCGTCAGCTCCGGCAACGCCGGCGGCGGGATCATCGTCTCGGGATCGATCGGCCGCCCGCCGCAGCTCGCGGTCAGGTTCCGCCTCGAAGGCCAGGCCAGCCACGAGCGCTGCGCGGGCCGCGGCGCCACCATTGTTGGCAGCGCGCGCGGAGAGAAGTTGGTCGGCACCGAGGGGGCCGACGTGATCGTCGGCCTCGGCGGCGCCGACCGCATCTTCGGCCGCGGCGGCAACGACGTCATCTGCGGCGGCAAGGGCCGCGACGTCCTGCGCGGCGGCCGCGGGCAGAACCGGATCTACCCGCAAGGCGGCTGACTACCCCGGCCGCTGGTATCGGGCGGCACCGATCTCGGCGAAGTCAAGCCCCCTTTACACGACCATAGGAGTAGGCTCCCCGCCGGTGAGCCGGGAAGACTGGTCGGCAAGAATCGTCCATGAGCCAGACCACGACACCCGCTTCACGGAGCCGCGATAGCCGCGTCTCACCTGCGCCCCGGCCGCGCTCTCGAAACGTCCTGGCGCTCGCCGCGCTCGGCGTTGTCTTCGGCGACATCGGGACGAGCCCGCTTTACGCGATGCAGGCGATCTTCACCGGTGATCACCCGGTGCGAGCCAGCCCGGGAGACGTCTACGGGGTCATCTCCTTGGTGGCTTGGTCGCTGACGTTGATGGTCTCGATCAAGTTCGTCGTCTTCATCATGCGGGCCGACAACGAGGGCGAGGGGGGCGTGATGGCTCTGTATGCCCTCGTGCGGCGGACTGCGATCGAGCGGCCGGCGGTCAAGGGCGCCCTGCTCACCGCCGGGGTCATCGGCGTCGCCCTCTTCTTCGCCGACGCGATGATCACGCCGGCAATCTCGGTCCTCTCAGCCGTCGAAGGCGTTGAAGTGGCGGCGCCGAGCCTCTCCTCGATCGTCCTGCCCGTCACGATTGGGGCGCTGGCGCTCCTGTTCGCGATCCAGCGGCATGGGACCGCCATGATCGGCCGGCTCTTTGGGCCGATCATCCTGGTCTGGTTCGCTGCGATCGCCACCGCCGGCACAGCGGAGATCCTCCGTAATCCGGCCGCCCTGAAGGGCCTCTCGCCCTCATATGCGGTCGAGTTCTTCGCAAATCACCCGCTCACGGCGTTTCTGTCGCTTGGCGCCGTGGTTCTCGTCTTCACCGGTGCGGAGGCCCTCTACGCCGATATGGGTCACTTCGGGAGGACTGCGATCAGCAGGGCTTGGTTCTTCATCGCATTCCCCGCCCTGATGCTCAACTACATCGGGCAGGCTTCGCTGATCCTCGAGACGCCGAGCGCGGTCTCGAACCCGTTCTATCTCCTCTTTCCCGACTGGTCGCGAGTTCCGATGATCGCGCTGGCGACCTGCGCGACCTTGATCGCCTCGCAGGCCGTCATCTCCGGCGCGTTCTCGGTCACACGCCAGGTCGTCCAGCTCGGTTTCCTGCCACGCATGACGATCAAACACACCTCGGCGGAGACGATCGGCCAGGTCTACCTGCCAGTTGTGAACTGGACACTGTTCGTCTTGGTGGTTGGGCTCTGCCTCGGCTTCGGATCCTCGGGGAAGCTGGCAACGGCCTACGGGATCGCTGTCATGGGCACCCTGCTGATCGACTCGATCCTCTTCCTGGTCGTGGCGCGAGCGCTCTGGCGCAGGCCGCGATCCCTGATCGCTCTCGGGGTAATCGCCTTCGTCCTGCTCGATCTGCTCTTCCTGCTCGCCAACCTGCCGAAGGTCGCCGAGGGCGGCTGGTTCCCGATGTTGGTCGGCATGGCGATACTCCTTCTCTTCACGACCTGGCATCGGGGACGCGAACTCCTCAGCGCCGCGCGGGCGCGAGCCGAGGGCGCTCTGCCCGATTTCATCGATGAGATGCACAGGAAAGGGCTGCCCACGCGGATCAAGGGAACCGCGGTCTTCCTCAATCCGTCGAAGGAGACGACGCCTTTGGCGCTCCGCGTCGCCCAGACACGACTCCGCGCCATCCCCGAAGAGGTCGTGGTCTTGACGGTGGACATCGGAAATCTGCCGAGCGTCCCCGATCGGGAACGCGCGGAGGTCGATCATCTCGGCGACCCCGGAGACGGGTTCTCTCATTTGACCCTGCGCTACGGGTACCTAGACAACCCGGATGTGCCGAGGGGGATCAATGTGGCTCGGGACCAAGGTCTGGTGAGCTTCAATCCCTACCACGTGACCTACTACCTCTCGCAGATCACCCCGGTTCCCTTCGGCGACGAGGGCATGTCGCGCCGGCGCAAGGATCTCTTCGTTGCGATGAACCGCAATGCCGCTAGCCCCGTCGGTTACTTCCATCTTCCGGCCGAGCGCGTCGTCGGCCTCGGTGGGCAGATCCGTTTCTGAGCGCTCGTAACTTCGGGTAGCTCAAAGGGATCATTCCGCCGGGAACCACGCCTTCGTTCGCGGTCGCCTCGATGATGGCGACGGCGCCGGCGCCCGGATCGCCCCGCCACCCGGCGGCCGCCGGGTGCTCGTCGCCCCGGTGCAGCCTGGCTTCCTTGAAGCCGGCGCTGCGAAGTGCCGCCGCAGCCGCGGCTTGGTCGCCGCGGTAAGGATGGACCGTGCCACGAACAAAGGCTCCGAGGACGACATCGAAGGCGCGCTCGACGATGTCCCGCTGCGGCCGGGCGAAACGCAGGTCAGCCAGGTAGACGCCCTTGGAGAATCGCCCGAGCACCTGGGCCAGGCGCGCCCACAGCCCGTCCACGGTCTCGTCATCGAAATAGGTCAACAGCCCCTCGGTCACGATCACCAGAGCATGAGCCGGATCGAGCTCCTCGGCCAGGCACTCGAGGCTGCCGGGGCCGCCCTCGCGCAGGATGTCGAGCTCGACAACGCGGTGGCGCTCGCTGAGCGACCCCATCCGCGCCAACGCGTCGCGCTTGCGTCCTGCCATCGCCGGCAGGTCGGCCTCCACGTAGGTGAGGCGCTCCCCATACCGCTCGCTGAAGCGCCAGCCGCGGGGCGACATCCCGCAAGCCGCCTCGACCACCTGACTTACGCCACCCTGGATCAGGTCGTCGAGAATCGAGTCGATGATCCTGTGTCGGGCGACGAGCAGCCCGTCCAACGTCGGGCCGCCGAGCGTCCTGCTGGCGGTCATCGGCAGGGCCAGCGCCCGGTGTAGAGCACGGCCCTGCCAGGTCGCGAGCTCCGGATGGGAGAGGCCATTCTTGACCCAGGTCTGTCCCGTGTAGTGGGCGGTCGGCGAGACCGCACCCGATCCTTCACCGCTGCTCACCTTTGTCAACCCAGCGTCACCCCCTCGACCGAGGCGCGCGGCTCGATTTCCGGCAGTCGCATCATCCGAAAGGAATTGAAGAGCCCGATCAGGCCGGCGACGATCGGAACGAGCAGCGCCACCTGCAAGGAGCGGTTCGTCGCGTCCGTGTTGATGCGGAGGACTTCATCCTGAACCGCCTCCGGCTCTTCGGCGAGCAGCTCGTCGAGCTTCGCATTGCTCGTCACTTCGGCGTCTTCGTCGAGCTTGTCCGCGATCTGTTGCCGCTGGTCCGCCGGGATCACGGTGCTTGCCTCGGTCAGGTTGGTGAAGCTGAGCGAGAGGACCGCCAGCAGCACTCCCCCGGCCATCGCCAGCCCGAACGAGAGCCCGAAGGACCCCGCCGCCGAGTTCACACCGGCCGCCTCGCTGATCCGCTCCTCGTCGATCGGGGCAAGTGTGTAGTTGTTGAGCTGGGAAACCAAGAGCCCGAGCCCGGCCCCAGTCAGTATTAGTGGGATGACCAGATACCAGCCGGACTCCGCCTTGGGCACGAGTGGCACGAGCAATGCCATACCGAGGGTGCTGAGCGTGAATCCCCAGCGGATGATCGAAACGGGACGGCGGTTTCCGGCCCTCCGCCCGGCGAGAATCGCCGCCCCGAACATGGTCAGGGAGAGCGGAGCGAGGGTCAGGCCGGTCTGCAGCGCGTTGTATTCGAGTGAGATCTGGAGAAAGATCGGCAGCGCGATCATCGCGCCGCCCAGGGTGATGTTCTGCAGCGCCTGCTGGGAGATGCCGATCCTAAAGTTGGGATGCCGGAAAAGGTCCGGGTCGAGCAGGGTCGCCTTGCCCTCGCGGCGGCGCCGAACCAGCCAGCGAGCCAACGCCCACAGCGCAAGCGCGCCGACCGCGATCGTCAACCCGACGAGCTCGCCCCCCTCCTGCCAGACCAGGATCCCCAGGACCACGCCGCCCATGCCGATGACCGAGAGGACGGCCCCGGTTGCGTCGATCTGGCGCGGGCCGGTGTAGGGGACGTCGCGGACGAGCTTGATGTTGAACAGGACGACCGCGATCACGACCAGCTCGAGAAAGAAGCCGACCCGCCATGAGAGAAAGGTCGTGACGAAGCCACCGAGAAGCGGCCCGACCGCCGCCGCGATGGCAGCCGAGGCGCCAACCAGGGCATAGGCCTTCTTCTGTGCTGCGCCCTCGAAGTTGCCGCGGATCAGTGACTGCATCGCCGGCAACAAAAGGGAAGCGCCAAGACCGCCGACGATCGCCCAGAAGACCACGATCGTGCCGATACCTTGAGCCAGCGTCATCGCCAGGGCGCCGGTCGCATAGCCCAGCAGGCCAAGCACAAACGCGCGCTTGCGCCCGATCAGGTCGCCAACCTTACTGCTGATCAAGATGAACGCCGCTGATACCAGAGCCTCCAGCGCGATCGCCGACTGGACGCCGCTGACGGTCGTATCGAGATCCCCGACCACGGCCGAGATCGAGACGTTCATCAACGAGGTGTCGACGACCAGCACGAACATCGCCATCGCCAGGATGAACGCCAACCGCGTACTGCCCGCTTCCTGCGAACCGGCAGGAGCAGGCCCCGGTGTCACAGGGCCTGCTCTGACTCGATCTCGGACCTGCTCACCTAGGCGAGCAACTTCGACTTCGCCCGCTCGAACTCCTCAGCCGAGAGGGCGCCCTTCTCCTTCAGCTCGTTGAGCTTGTGCAGTTCGTCGGCAGGCGTGGTGTGTGCCTGTTCGCGAACGTAGGAATCGAAATGCTGTTTGGCGTCGGCCTGCGCCTTGATCGTGCGCTCGCGCATCCCATCGCCGCGAACGATCAGATAGAGCAGTACGCCGAGGAACGGCAGGAAGACCAGGAAGAAGACCCAGACGGCCTTCGCCACCCCCGACAGCTCGTGGTCGCGAAAGAGGTCCGAGATGACCGAGATCAGAATCCAGATCCAGGCAAAGAGCAAGAAGAACTCGAAGATGAAAAGCAATCCTTCGCCAAAGCTGATGTCTGCGAGAGGCACGGTTATCCCTCCTGCTCAGTCCAGTTCACGATCAACTGGTAGGTGTCAAGACGTCGAGGACGATCATCGGACCCTATCGGCTGCTTGCGACGGCTAAAGAACGTTCATCCAGTGCCGGCGACCTCGGGCTCGGCTTGCTCCGCCGAGGAGCGCGAGGCGGTCAGCTCGGCGGAGATCCTGACCGCCGCTGATACGAGTGGAGCGGCGAGGACGAGGCCGATGGTGCCGAAGAGGCAGCCGCCGGCGATGGTGACGATCAGAACGGCAAGGGGGTGGAGTCCGAGAGCCGCGCCGTAGGCAATCGGCTGGACCAGCTGCTGAAGCACGCCGTTGGCGAGGAGGACGATGACGGCAACCGCCAGCGCCGCCTCTGGGCCCTGTCCACCCAGCGCGATCAGGACCGCGAACACACCCGCCGCCCAGGCGCCGAGATAAGGGACGTAGCCACCTAGGAAGGTGACGACGGCGATCGTCCCCGGCAGCGGCACCCCGAGCAGCAGCGCCCCGGCGCCGACCAGCAGCGCGCTCCAGGCCGCCACGATCGTGACCCCGACGAAGTAACCCCGCAGGGAGCGGGACACCTGCGCCAGCACGGTGTGGGCGAGCGGCACCGGCATGCCGAGATGGCGCTCGACGAACCTGCCGAGCGTCGGCGCGTCCTTGAGCATGAAGAAGAGGCTGATGGCGGCAAAGGAGAGGAAGACGGCCAGCGAGGCCAGCTTGTCGACGCCGCCGAGCAGGCCGTCGGTCAAGGCCTTGAAGCCGGTACTGATCGAGGCGCTCGCGTGCTGATTGGCGTCCGCGGCGGTCGACGAAGCGACGCCCAGGTCCCGGAGCCATGACTCGATCTCGTCCGCCCCGGAGTGGAGCCTCTCGCTGAGGCTGTCAGCCTGGCTGGCGATGCCGCCCATGACGATGACCCCGACGCCGATCCCAATCAGGACGATCCCGAAAAAGACGAGCGCCGCGCCGGCCCCCCTCGGCAACCCCCGCCGCCTCAACCAGTCGACCAGGGGCACGGTGACCGAGGCGACGATCGCCGCCGTGACCACCGGCATCACGATCGTCTGCGTCTGCGCCAGCAGGAAGATCGCTCCGACCAGCGCCGCGCCCACCCCGACCAGCAGCCAGGCGCTGAAGCCGAGGTCACGCAGCCAGGCCGGAGCGGAGAACATCCCGCTCAGCTCGGCGGGATCGATCTCGATCACTTCTTCTTCGGGGGGCTCGCTCTCGCGGCCCTCCCGCCACAGTCGCCCTCGGATCGCGCGCCTCGCAGTCATCGGTCCGCCGCACGATACGCGCCGTTCCCGACAGGCATGCGGATGGACCCACGGTGACTGAGGCGGCTCGGGTCACCTACGTCGGCCACGCGACCGTCCTGGTCGAGATGAACGGCGTCCGCCTGCTCACCGATCCGGTGCTGCGGCGCCGGGTCGGGCCGCTGCGCCGCCACGGAGCGACCCCCAACCCGCAACTGACGGAGGGAATCGACGCGCTGCTGATCTCCCACCTCCATCACGACCATGCCGATGCGCCCTCGCTGCGCCGATTGAGTAAGGCGGTGCCGGTGCTCGCCGCTCCCGGCGCCGGGGCCTTCCTCTCCCGGCTCGGCTTCGGCGACATCCGCGAGCTCGCCCCTGGCGACGCCGCCGAGATCGGCGGCGTCCGGGTGACTGCCACCGAGGCCAACCACCCGGCCGGCGGGCGACGCTTCGAGCGAGCCTCGCGGGCGGTCGGCTTCGAGGTAGACGGCGAGCGGCGTATCTACTTCGCCGGGGACACCGACCTCTTCGAGGACATGGATGAGATCGGCGGCGGGCGACTCGACCTCGCTCTGCTGCCGATCTGGGGCTGGGGCACGAACATCGGCCCTGGGCACCTCGATCCCGAGCGGGCAGCGCGTGCAGCGGCGCTGCTATCGCCGCGGACGGTCGTTCCAATTCACTGGGGAACGCTCTACCCGCTCGGCCTGGCCCGGCTGCGCCCCGAACCGCTGCGCGCGCCCCCTCGTCAGCTTGCCGCCTGGATGCGTGAGCTGGCGCCTCAGGCGGAGCTGCGGGTGCTGGCTCCCGGCGAGGCAACCTCACTGGCGTAGCCCTCATGCCCGAGGCCGCTGAGCCATTCGCGGAACACTCGGTGGACCCGCTCGGCGCCGATCACGTCCTCCTCCGGCCAGGCCAGCTCGGCCGGGTGCAGCACGAAGGGGTGTGACTGGGTTCCCCCCATGCCGCCGTGCGAGCCGACCAGCTCCTCGAAGGCCGCGACCTCGCCGAACTCCGGCCAGTAGCTGCTGTTGACCATCAGGTCGGCGCAGTGAAGGAAGCCGTCGGTGCGCCGCAGGTGGTCGGCCGCGTACGGCCCGAACGGCCCCAGCGGGTCCTCACCCTCGACCCGGTCGTCGTCGAGGAAGTGAGTTCCGCCCTTGCCGATCGCGATCGCCCCGAGGCGCTCCGAGCGGACCAGGAGGAAGCCGATCCCGGGGTGGTCGCGGAGCGTCGGGACCAACAGCGGATAGAGCGCCTCGATTCGCTCCAGGGGCACCCGGCCGGGCTCGCGGGGAAAGCTGATCAGGCCGAGGCAGCCCGATGCCATCACGGAAAGCTCCGGCACCGCACCCCCGTGCGCCCGGTCGATCTCCTCGCGGGCGTCGGCATCCAGCGTCACCACGCCGTCATCGCGGCGGCCGCGGGTCGCCGTGCGGACGGTGCGCGCCGCGATCGTGTCGTCGCGGGCGACCTCGGTCAGCCCGGCGCTGAGGTAGGCGAGGGCGTCGTCCTCGCCCTCCTCGACTGCGATCGTGCTCTCCGGGTCGCAGGCCGAGCGCACCAGGTCCTCGAGCGTTTCCTCGTAGCGGTCGCGGAAGGTTTCCCCTTGCGATTGGCCGTGGTCGGAGAGCACGATCAGGCGGTAGGACCGCGGAGCGTCGGCACAGGCGAGGGCGATCCGGGCGATCTGGCGGTCGAGGTCGCGCAGCACGGCAAGGGCGTCGTCGCGTTCGATTCCCGAGTGGTGGGCGACCTCGTCGTAGGCGAGGAAGGTCGTGTAGACGAGCGGGCGGCCGGCGAGGACGTCGCCGACGACGCTGGCGACCTGCAGGTCGCGCTGGACCACGGTGGCCCAGGCGCGGACGGCAGCGTAGGAGCGAGAGCGGGCGATCCGCGGCCGCACGTCGTCGCGGACCTGCCGGCGTGCCGCCCGCCGCTCGCGGAGGATGTCCGTGATCGCCAGCACCAGAGTGCGGGCGACCGCGTAGGGCCGGGCGAAGTAGGCCGCGTAGTCGACACCGATCGGGCGGCGGCGGTGCAGCACCGTGCTCATTGTCAGCATCGAGTGCGGCGCGTCGCCGGAGAGGATGTTGGCCCGACTGGCGCCGCCGGCGTGCAGCAGCCCGCGCCCGTCGGAATGCCGCCGCTCGAGCTCTTCCGCGTCACGCGGATGATTGGTCACGATCGCCGCGCCGCGGTCCTTCTCCCACCAGCGGAAGGCCGGCATGTCCGCGTTGGAGCCGTGCAGCAGGCCCGCTTGGCAAGCGCCGGTCTGCGAGGACCAGTCGGTCTCCCACTCGCTCAGCCGATGGGAGCCGTTGCGCAGCCAGGCAGCGAGGTTGGGCGCGTCCCCGGCCGCCAACGCCCGGTGCAGGACGTCGTGGGCGAGGCCGTCGATCTCGAGGAAGAGGACGCCCGGCACCTCACTCTCCACCCGCTGCCCGCGCCGCCGCATCTGCCGGCGGACGACGTTGCGGTACCAGGAATCGTCTTCGTCGATCGACAGCAGCGAGTAGAAGCCGGAAGTGAGCGCCGCCATCGCCACCGTGACGACGATCCCCTCGAGCACCCCGTCGAGGTGCGCCCCGGGCAGGAGGTCGATAGCGAAGGTGACCAGGATGCCGTTGAGGACCAGCGCCGCAGCGCCCAAGCTGAGGACTGTGAGTGGCAGTGCGATCCGGGCCAGGACCGGCCAAATCAGCGCGTTGAGCAAACCGACCACCGCCGCCGCGCCCAGCGCGGCCAAGGCGCCGTCGAGGACGAAGCCGTCGAGGAGCACGGAGAGCAGCAGCAGCGAGAGAGCGTCCAGCAACAGGACCAGCAGGCCGCGCCAGACGATCCGAATACTCATCGTCCCTCCGCCAAGACGAACAACGCTCTGGATGGATTCCTGGAAGGCACGGGCTGCTCAATCTAGATGCAACCCGCGCACCGCGGGAATCGCGGCTAGCCGCGCAAGACATCCTCCCGACACAGCTTCGGAGCCCGAGGTTCTGAGCTTAAGCGCCCGGTATCCGCTTGCTAGAGCAGCAGTACCGCTACGGGGATTCGAACCCCGGTTTCCGGACTGAGAATCCGGCGTCCTAGTCCCCTAGACGATAGCGGCGAGGAAAGGGCATTCTAGCGGTGGAGGCGGGTGGGTCGTCGGGCCGGGGGCGGTGGGGCTTGGGGCTGCAAATCGGTAGATTGCCTGGCCTCGCGGCTGTGGCGGAACTGGTAGACGCGCACGGTTCAGGTCCGTGTGGGCGAAAGCTCGTGGAGGTTCGACTCCTCTCAGCCGCACTCAGGCAGGCTGGTGGGCGGGCGCCTGCCAGCCGGCCCGTGAAGCCGCGCCGGCGAACTCGTCGGCGAAGACCGGCCAGAGCTTGCTCGGCAGGTCGTGGCCCATGCCCTCGATCAAGTGCAGACGGGCGCCGGGAATGGCGCGGGCGGTGGCGCGGCCGCCGCTCTGGCGGATCAGCGTGTCGCTGGTGCCGTGGATCACGGTCACCGGCAGGTCGAGCTTGCGCAGCGCCGCGGTGCGGTCGCCCGAAGCGATGATCGCGTGCAGCTGGCGCAGCACTCCGCGCGGGTTGTGGCCGCGGTTCCATGAGCCTTCCGCCACCCGCAATAGGCGCTCCTGATCGGTCGGGTAGGCCGGCGAGCTGATCAACTCGTAGGTGCGTTGGATGCGCCGGATGAAGGCGTCGCGATCGCGCGGCGCGTCCGACAGCATGTGGGCGAAGACCTTGAACGTCGGCTGGCCGACCCAGCGATTACCGGTGGTCGAGCACATCGAGACCAGCGAGCGGATTCGGTCGGGGTGCTCGATCGCGATGGTCTGGCCGATCATCCCGCCCATCGAGATGCCCGCCACGTGGGCTGAGTCGATGCCGAGGTGGTCCATCAGGCCGACCGTGTCGGCGGCCATGGCGGAGAGCAGGTAGGCGGCGGTCTCGCGCCGGCGCAGGAGGAGGTCCATGCGGCTGGGCACATGCGCCCCGTCGAGCTTGGTCGAGCGACCGATGTCGCGGTTGTCGAAGCGGACGACGCGGAAGCCCCGCTCGGCCAGCATCGAGCAGAAGTCCTCGTCCCAGGCGATCATCTGGGTCGCCAGTCCCATCACCAGGACCAGCGGCTCGCCATCGGGGTCCCCCACCTCCTGGTAGGCGATCTCGATCCCGTTGCTGGGCGCCAGGCGCTCCTCGCTCAACTCAGCCATCGCGCCGAAGTCTAGACAGGGCCCTGGCTGGACAGCCAAACCAGGTGCAACGTTTTACGGCTCTTAGGGGACCGCAAAGCGTTGCACCGCTAGTTTGGGCGCCATGCGCACCGCGATCGTCTCCGACCTGCACCTCGGCAGCGGCACCGGCGAGGACCTCGTCAGCGACCCGGCGATCCGCGCCGCTTTGCTCGAGGAGATCGCCGCGGCCGACCGCCTCGTCCTGCTCGGTGACGTGCTCGAGCTGCGCGACTTCCCCTTGGCGCGGGTCCTCGAGCTGACCCAGCCGTTCTTCGCCGAGCTCGGCGAGACGATGGCCGGGCGGCGCATCGTCCTCGTCCCCGGCAACCACGACCACCGGCTTGGCGAGCCGCTTTTGGAAGAGCTCTACCTCGGCGGCGGCGAGCTTGGCCTCGAGCACCGGGGACTGGTGGCTGGCGAGGCGCTGGCCCGGATCGACGCGCTGCTTGGCGAGGCCGAGCTCAGCGTCGCCTATCCCGGCCTCTGGCTGCGCGATGACGTCTACGCCACCCACGGTCACTACCTCGACTGCCACATGACCCTGCCGCGGCTGGAGTGCGTCGCCGCCGCGGCGATCATGCGCGGCGGCAATCGCCCTCCCGACCCTGCCGTTCCCGGCGATTACGAGCGCATCCTGCGCCCGTTGTACGGCTTTGCCTCCGGTCTCGCCGACGGTGGCCTGGCAAGCAAGGCGAACCGCCCCTCCGAGTGGGCCTGGCGCACGGTCTCGGGAACCGATCGCGGCCCTGGACCGATCGGCAAGGCCGCCCGCAAGGCGGCAATCGGCGCCGGGGTCCCGGCGGGGGTCTGGGCCCTCAACCGCCTCCTCCATGCCAACTTCGCCCCCGACGTCTCCGCCGCCGCGATCACCCGCGACGGCATCGCCGCGGCGACCGAGCTGGCGCGAAGATTGCGGATCGATGCCGCCCACGTGATCACCGGCCACACCCACCGCGCCGGCCCGGAAGAGGGCGACGCGGACTGGCCGCTGGCCGGCGGCGGCACGCTCCACAACACCGGCAGCTGGGTCTACGCCGACGTCTTCCACCACCCCGGCGCCCCGCCCGGGCCCTACTGGCCGGGGACGGTCACCTGGCTCGAGGACAAGGGGCCGCCGACTCGCAAGCGCCTCTTGATCGACCGACCCCGAGAGGAGCTGCGGAGCGCGGTCAAGCGCACGGCCGAGCGGCTCAGAGCCACTCGGCGATGATCCGGCCGATCTCCGGCCCGGCGTCCTCCTGTAGGAAGTGACCGGCGTTCTCGACCGGGCGCGGCGGCGCGAAGTTGAGCTGCGAGGAGACCCGTTCGCCGACCGAGAAGGGAAGGATCGGATCCGAGTCGGCCCAGAGCACCAGCGTCGGCCGCTCGTCCCCACGGAGAGCGTCGGCGACGGCCCTACCCTCGGCGGCACCGGACGAATCGGGCTCGGTCGGCAGGATCAGTGGGAAGGCGCGGGCGCCGGCCTTCGACTCGGGGTTCGGGAAGGGCGCGTCGTAGGCGGCGATCACCTCGTCGCCCGGGTCCTCCTTGCAGCCACCGCGAACCAGCACCCCGATCGGCACGTCAGCGTTGTCGCGGACGAACTCGCGGAACTTGAGCCAGGCCTCGCTCATCCGCTGCTGGCCGGTGAAGGGGCCGGTCTCCATGATCACGAGGCGCGTGAAGCGGTCCGGGTGCTCGACCGCCAAGCGCAGGCCGATCGGACCACCCCAGTCGTGGACGACCGCGGTCGCGTCGCGCAGGTCGAGCTCCTCGAGCAGCTTCGAGATCAGCTCAACGTGGCGGTCGTAGGTGTACCAGGCGAGGTCGGTGGGCTTGTCGGAGCGGCCGAAGCCGGCGTAATCGGGCGCGATACAGCGGAAGCCGGCGTCGCGCACCGGCGGGATCACCTTGCGCCAGAGGAACGACCAGGTCGGCTCACCGTGGAAGAAGACGACCGGCTTGCCCTCGCCCTCGTCGAGGTAAGCGAGCCGCAGGCCGTCGATCTCCGCGTACTTCGACTCGAAGGGAAAATCGGGCAGGCCCTCGAGGTCCTCCTCCGGCGTGCGCACCACGTCCATGGGCAAGACCCTACGACAGAGTGGGCGATTTCGCTCTAGAGCAGGAAATGCGTTTGACCCCTGGAAATACCTCGCGCATAATTTTCCTGCCTATCGTGTAACGAAAGGGTTACGTATGAACGAGGAGAGCACCACACTCAGCGGTTGGTGGGTGTTTGCGGGCGTACTGCTGCTGGTTGCGGGCGTCCTCAACATCATCTACGGCATCGCCGCGATCGGCGATTCCAAGTTCTTCACCGAGAACGCCACCTACATCATCAGCGGTCTGCACACCTGGGGCTGGGTAATGCTGATCATCGGCGTACTCGAGCTCGTCGCCGCCTTCTCGCTCTTCTCCGGGGGAGAGTTCGGGCGCTGGTTCGGCATCTTCATCGGCTCGCTCAACGCGATGGGCGCGCTGCTCTCGATTCCCGCCTACCCGTTCTGGTCGCTGGCGATCTTCGCCCTCTCGATCATCATCATCTACAAGCTGGCCGAGGGCCCGGAAGGCTCCGTCAGCTAGGCGAAGAGCCGACTACACGCTGTGACTGAAGGCCCCGGGAATCCGGGGTCTTCGTCGTAGCGGGGCCGGCGAGGGGCACGGGCTCGGCGACCCCGAGTCGTGACCAGGGCGCCGGCGTGCGCTCATTGCCCTCGTAGACGACGTCGACGCCGCTGAGCCGGTCGTCCCAGGCGCGGCGGCGCTTGTCGAAGAGGATGCCGAGGAAGCCGAGGCCGAAGACCATCACCGCCAACGCCATGCCGATCAGGCGCTTGATCGCCTTGCCGAGGCGCAGGCCCCGGGCTTCGACGTTGAGCCTGATGCCGAGGAAGCGCATGCCCGGGGTCTGGCCGGCGAGCGACCAGAAGCCGACCAGGTAGAGGCTGCCGAGCGAGAACCAGAGCGCGGTCCCCGCGGCGAGGGCAAAGTTGGAGACGCCGTTGCTGTTGCCGGTGAAGGCCGAGGCGATCAGCGCCGCGACCGCGGCCAGCCCCGAGAAGCCGAGGTTGACGATCAGCGCGTCGAGGGCGAAGGCGAGCCCCCGCGTGACCGCGCCGGCGCGATCGGTCGGCTCCGTGCGCCGCTTGCGGAAGACGATCCTGCGGGCGGTGCGCTCGACCACGCTGTCGAGCCGGCGGGTGCCGTTGCCGATCGTGTGGCCGACGTCCTCGATCATGCCGACGCTCTGGGCGCTGATCGCGGCGCGGATCTCCGGCGCCTCGGCGATCCGCTCGACCAGGCGCTGGGCCTCGTCGCTGGCCAGCAGGCGACGCCAGACCTCGTCGACGAGCTCGCTGTCGAGCGCCTCGACCAGGGCATTCTTGACCGCGTCGCTCTCCAGCGCCGAGTTCATCGCCTCCTCGACCACCGGGCCTTTCAGCACCCGCGCGATCGCCCGTTCGACCGCCTCGCTCTCGACCGCGGCGACCATCGCCTCCTCAGCGGCGGCCTCGATCGCCTGGTCGATCCCGGTCGCCTTGCCGACGTCCCGCGCGCCGCGCATGCCGGCGGCGAGCAGCCGCACGGAAAGCGGCAGCGGCTTGCCCGAAGGGCCTTCGCCGTGGGGCGTGGAGTTGGCGTTGGGGCCGTCTGCCATCGCCCGGCGAGTATAGGTCCGGCCCTCGCTCAGAGCGCCAGCAACATATCGATGAAGGCGGCCTGCGCCGGGTTGATCTTCCGCCGCGCCTGCTCGGGAGCGAACCACTCGGCCCGGTCCACCTCGGGGAACTCGCGCTCCTCGCCCGAGCGCGGCGGCCACTCCATGGCGAAGGTATTGCTGTTCAGCGTCGCGGGATCGAAGTCGCCCTCAGCCGCCCAACCGTGCACCCACTTGCCGCTCTTCAGGCGAACCTCGCCGAGCTCGACCAGCTGCTCGGCGGTGAGGTCCAGAGACAAACCGATCTCCTCCTCGAGCTCGCGCAGCGCGCAGGCCCGTGACTCCTCCCCTTCGTCGAGTTCGCCCTTGGGGATCGACCAGGCGCCCTCGTCCTTCTTTGCCCAGAAGGGCCCGCCGGGATGGACCAGGAGCAGCTCGAGGGACTCCCCCTCGCCGCGGTACAGCAGGATGCCGGCACTGGTCTTCGCCACCGCCGCAGAAGGTAGTCGACTGACGCGCATCCGACGTCGACCACACCAAGCGGGGTCGATGTCGGATGCGCGTCAGGCCACGCGCCGCAGCTCGCCGCGCTGGGTGCCAGCGGCGGCGAGTGCGAGGCGGCCGGCCTCGCTGCCGCTCGCCCAGGAGACCTCGGAGAGCAGGCCGGGGGCAGCGACCATGTCGCCAGCAAGGAAGACGCCGTCGCCGCGATCGACGGCAGGGCGGTCACGCCAGCTCTTGCCGGGGTGGTCGAGCGGGCCGCTGCGGCCGTCCATCACCTGGCGGCGGCGCCAGCGCTCGCGTTCACCCAACCCAGGGAAGGCGGCCTCGAGCAGGCGTTCGAGCCGCAGCGCGGTCTGCTCGGTGCCCTCTCCGGGGCGCACCGGCATCTGCGCCTGCACCAGCTCCTCGCCCGCCGGCGCCAGTGACGCATCGGCGGCGCTGAAGCGCTCAACCCAACCGCACTCGTCGAGGTCGGAGACGATGAAGGGGTCGCCGCGGCGGTGCTCAAGGCCGAGGTCGATGCAGAGCGTGTTGCCGCCCGGCCAACTCAACGAGTCGTCGCCAAGCAGCTCCCCCGCCCGGCCCAACTCGGTGGCGACGATCAGCGGTGAGTCGGGGAGCGAGTCGACCGCGTGTCCGGTCTCGATCTCGACCCCGAGGCGGCGCGCGCGAGCCGCCAGCGAATCGATCAGCGAGCTCCAGCCACCGTGCAGGTAGCGCGCCGTCGGCGGTGGGCTGAGCAGGACGCGCACCGAGTGCTTCCAGACGAAGGCCGCCGAGAGCTCACCGGGATCGTGGTGGAAGGTGTAGACCCCGGCGGCGGCGGAGAGCATCGCCGCGGTGCGCTCGTCGGAGTGACTGGCGACCCAGCTGTAGAAGTCCTGGTCGACCGGGGCTTCGCGGCCGCGCAGGCGCAGCACCGCCGGGATCGTCCCCAGCGGCGGGGTGCGGCGGAGCTCGCCCTGCCAGCGGAAGCGGATGCCGGCGAGCGGCGGCCCGGAGTAGCGAGGCAACAGCGCGCGCTCGGCCAGCCAGGACCAGAACTCGCCGTCCTTGTAGATGACGTGGGGGCCGAGGTTCGCTTTATAGGGACCGGCCATGCTGCGACCGCGCCCGCCGAGCTCCTCGTGCGCCTCGAACAGACGCACCGAGGCGCCGCCTTCGGCCGCGGTGATTGCGGCGGTCAATCCCGCGAGCCCACCCCCAACGACGGTGATCCTGTTCATCGCGCCCCTCGCTTTCTTTATCTACTGCCGGGAAAGTGATGGTACGGGCAGACTGGTCCGCTATACAGTGCCAGTAATGGCGCGCTCTAGTGGACCAGTTAGCCCCGGCCTTCTGGTCGAGCTGGATCGCGAGGAGGACGCACCGCTGCACGAACAGATCGAGCGCTCGATTCGCGAGAACGTGCGCGCCGGGCGCCTCGCCGCCGGCGCGCGACTGCCGTCGAGTCGCAACCTCGCCGCCGAGCTCGGCGTCTCGCGCGGGGTGGTCAGCGAGGCCTACGGCCAGCTCGCGGCGGAGGGCTACCTGCTGGCCAGCCAGGGAGCCCCAGTGCGGGTCGCTCACACCGTGCGGGCGGCCGCGCCGCGCGCCCCCTCCCCCTCGCTGCTGCCCAGCTTCACCCACCGCCTCGACCCCGGCCTTCCCGACCTGGCCGGCTTCCCCCGCGACCGCTGGCTGCGCTCGCTGCGCGCGGCCTGGCGCGAGGCGCCGATCGACGCCGTCGACTACCCCGACCCACGCGGGGTGCCGGCGCTGCGCGAGACGCTCGCCGAGTACCTGGGCCGGGTCCGGGGCGCCGCCGCCGACCCCGAGCAGCTGATCGTCTGCACCGGCTTCAGCCAGGGCCTCTCGTTGATCGCCCGCTGGCTGCGCAGCCGCGGTGTCACCAGCGTCGCGCTCGAGGACCCCGGCTGGCACAGCCACCGCCTGATCATCGAGCAGGCCGGGTTGGCGGTGGAGCCGATCCCGGTCGACGGCGAGGGCCTGCGGGTCGACCTGCTCGAGCGCAGCGATGCGGCGGCGGTCATCGTCACCCCCGCTCACCAGTTCCCCACCGGCGCCGTGCTGAGCAGCGAGCGGCGAGCGGCCCTGGTCGAGTGGGCGGAGCGCGGCGAGCGACTGATCGTCGAGGACGATTTCGACGCCGAGCTGCGCTACGACCGCACCCGGGTCGGCGCCCTGCAAGGGCTGGCGCCCGAGCGCGTCGCCTACGTCGGCTCGGCGAGCAAGCGGCTGGTGCCGGGGATGCGGCTGGGCTGGATGCTGACCCCCTCTTGGCTGGGCTGGCCGCTGATCTCGGTCAAGGCGATCGAGGACCGCGGCTCGGAGGCGATCGGCCAGCTCGCCCTGCACGACTTCATCGCCCGCGGCGAGCTCGACCGCCACCTGCGGCGGATGCGGCTGCGCTACCAGCGCCGGCGCGAGGCGCTGCTGGAGTCGCTGGCGCGACACCTGCCCGAGGCTCGCTTCGAGGAGGGGACGGCGGGCCTCTTCGAGCTGGCGATCCTCCCCGAAGAGGTCGACGAGTCGGCCCTGGTCAGCGCCGCCGCCAGCCGCGGTGTCGGCGTCGAGGGCCTGGCACTGCACCGCTTCAAGCCGGGCGGCCCAGCGGGCCTGGTGCTCGGTTTCGCCGGCCTGCCCGAGCCGGCAATCGAGCAGAGCGCGCGGCTGCTCGGCGCGGCGCTGGCGGAGATCAGAAGCTAGGAGGGCAAGCCCTCCTAGGCCGCAGAGGCCGCAGGTGCCCGCCGCTCGGCCCAGGGGCGCGCCGCTTCGAGCTGGGCGCCGACGCGGATCAGCCTCGCCTCTTCGAAGGGACCGCCGGTGAGCATCGTCCCAACCGGAACCCCGTCGTCGTTCCAGTACAGCGGCAGCGAGATGCCCGGCAGGCCGGTGATGTTGCCAAAGGCGCTGAAGCAGACCGAGCGAACCGTGTCGAAGACAGGCTGCTCGGGCGTCGCGTGCTGTTCGGTGAGGATCTGCCCGGTGGGCGGCGGCAGGATCCCCGAGGTCGGCGTCAGCAGCAGGTCGAAGTCCCTGCCCCAACGAGCGACTTCGCGGCGCGAGAGGCGCTCCAGCTTTTGCACGGCGACGACGTACTCGTAGGCGCTGACCTTCTCGCTGGCAGCCTCGTAGGCCTGGCGGTTGTGCGGCTCGACCTTCTCCCAGTCGACGCCGTCGTAATCGGCGACGCCGCCGATCGTCATCGTCACGAAGGACGGGGTCAGCTCCTCGGAGATCGTCGCCACCTCGACCTCGACCACCTCGTGGCCGAGCTCCCCGAGCAGCGCGGCAGCCTCGCGCGCGGCCTGCGCGCAGTCCGGGTCGGTGGGGACACCGAGCGGCGCCTCTGCCATCAGCCCGATCCGCAAGGTCTCGACCGGCGCGCCGACCTCCTCGGCAAACGGCCGCTGCGGCGCCGGCGCGTTGTACCAAGCGAGTGGATCGGGGCCGGCGGTCACGTCGAGTGAGGCGGCGGCATCGGCCACCGTGCGCGTGATCGTGCCCTCGACCACGGCGCCCATCCAGGTCTGGGCTCGGCGCGGGATCCGCCCGCGGCTGCTCTTCAGCCCGACCAAGCCGCAGTATGCGGCGGGGATCCGGATCGAGCCGCCGCCGTCGTTGGCGTGGGCGATCGGGAACATCTCGCCGGCGACCGCGGCCGAAGCGCCGCCGGAGGAGCCGCCGGAAGCGCGGTTCGTGTCCCAGGGGTTGAGCGTGTTGCCGTAGCGCGAGTTCTCGGCCACGGTGAGCGGGCCGAACTCGGGCGTGTTGGTGCGGGCGCAGAGGACGAAGCCGGCCCGCTGCAGAGCCTCGACCACGAGCTCGCTCTCCTCGCTGGGATCGTCGGAGGCACCGCTGGACCCGTAAGTCACCGGCCAGCCGGCCACCGCGGTCAGGTCCTTGATCGGGATCGGCACGCCGAGGAACGGCGCCTCCTCCCCGCTCGCGATACGCGCGTCGGCGTCGCGAGCAGCCGCCCGCGCCGACTCGTCGTCGCGCCAGACCACCGCGTTCAGCTCGGGGTTGCGCGCGTCGACCGCGGCGAGGCAAGCATCAAGCAGCTCCACTGCCGAGAGCTCGCGCGCCCGCAGGGCGGCGGCCAGCTCGACTGCGGACGAAGACGGTCCGAGGCTCCCCATGGCGTTGATCGTAAACCCCTACGAACCCTCGCCGCTCGCCTCGAGCGACTGCTTGACGGTCTCGATCCCCCGCTCCATCAGTTCGCTCGTGACCTCGGCGATCTCGTTCGGCAGCACGTCGGCGATCCAGACGAAGCGGGTCGTGCCGCCCTCGTTGGCGAGCACCTGGGCGGCGCCGTTGTGGTGGGCGTAGGGCCCGTCGACGATCGACCAGACCAGTCGACGCTCGTCCTCATTACGGGCGATCAGCCGCTCGCGGGCGACGGCGCCGTTGAAGAAGGTGACGAGGCGATCCTCACCGTCGAGCTCGGTCGCCACGACGAAGCCGGGGACGAGGCGCTCGTGCGGCGCACCCCAATCGGCCAGGACGGCCCAGGCCTCCTCCGGGCTCACCTCGATCGTGCGTTCCTTGCGAATCGTTGCCACTTACGTCTCCTTGTCTTGGCTCGGTCGGCCTGCGCTAACTGAGATCTCGCGGTCCAGCCTAAACTCGGCCCTCCCATGACCACCGCGTCGATCCTCTCCACCTTCTGGGGCAACCTCGAAGAGAACCACGAGCAAGGGGTCTTCCTCGTCCTCGTCGGCTTCATCGGCTCCTTCGCCTTCATCCGCATGAGCACCCGGATCATCCGCAGCGAAAGCGTCTCCTGGTGGCCGGGCAACGTCGAAAGCGAGAGCGGCGTCCACGTCCACCACCTCGTCTTCGGGATCGTGACGATGATGATCGCCGGCACCCTCGCCTTCGCCGCCGACGGGCGCACCCCCTTCACCGAGATCTGCGCCCTGGGGTTCGGCGTCGGCGTCGGGCTGACGATCGACGAGTTCGCCCTCTGGGTCCACCTCGAGGACGTCTACTGGGCCAAGGAGGGGCGCAGCTCGATCGACGCGACGGTGATCGCGGCGGCGGCGATGCTGCTGGTCGTGCTCGGCGCCAACCCGCTGACGATCGATGCCGGCTCTCCCGCGGTGGTGATCTCAAGCATCCTCGCCACCCTGTTCGTCTTCGTCATGGTTGCGTTCTGCTTCCTCAAGGGGCGGATCCTGCACGGCGTCGTCGGCTTCTTCGTCTTCCCGGTCGCGATCTACGGCGCCAGCCGCATCGGCAAGCCGAGCTCGAGCTGGGCGCGGCGGCGCTACGGCGAGCGGCGGCCGAAGAAACAGGCGAAGGCCGAAGATCGCTTCCGGCCCGACCGCCGCACCGAGCGCTTCAAGGAAGCCTTCCGCGACATCGTCGGCGGCAAGCCGAGCGAGGGCCTGGCCGCGGTCGGCGACGAGGCCGTCGCCGCCACCCGCGAGGCCGGGATCGAAATGCGCGAAGGCGCGGAACGGCTGGCCCACGCCGCCGACCCGAGCCGGCGGCGCGAGGACGACAGAGACGACTAGGCCTTGGCGTCGAGCTGGACGATCGGGATCGTCCGGTTTGCCTGCGCCGCTTCGTCCCGGTAGACGGCGTAGGGTGCGAAGACGCGGTCGGCGAGCGCCCAGAGGCGTTCGCGCTCGGCCTCGTCGCTGACGACCGACGCCCGCATCGGGATGCCGCCAAAGCTGACGTCGGGGTTGGCGACGAGGTTGTGAAACCAGGCCGGGTGGTTGGGCAGGCCGAGCTTCGAGGCGACGATCGTGACCCGCTCGCCGTCGTGGAAGTAGATGACGACGTTGCGCCGCAGCTGCCCGCTCCGGGCGCCGCGAGTTTCCAGCAGCGCCGTCGGGATCATGAGGTTGAAACCGAGGCGACCGCGGGTCACTCGCATCAGGAGTGGATCGAGCTTCCAGACGACGTGCATCGAGAGGAACCGCCCCAGCCGCGTGGTCGCGAATGCCGCGTAGGTGCGGCTGAACCAGCCGGGGCGCCGCTGGGGGTCGACGTATTTCAGCTCCGTGCCCTGCCTCTCGTGCCCCTCGACGCCGTCGGTGCGCGGTGACTGTCGACGTGCTTCTGGCCGAAAAGCATCGCCGCAATCGTAGTCAAGCGCCTTCGTCGCCTTGCGGGATTTCCCGGTCGAACTGCCGCACCAGTGGGGTAGGCTCGATCAGCCGGGGACGACAAGGAGGAAGAGATGTACGCACGAGTAGTCCAGTGGGAGGGCGCCGATGCCAAAGCGCTCGAAGACAGCGCCGCCCAGATCCGCGCCCGAGCCGAGTCCGAGGAAGGGCCGCCGCCGGGAGTGCCGGCGAAGGAGTTCCTGCTCTTTCACGACACCGCGGCCGGCAAGGCACTCGCCGTAACGCTGTTTGAGAGCGAGGAGGACTATCGCCAGGGCGACGAGACGCTGAACTCGATGAGCCCTCCCGGCGAAGGGATGGGACGCCGAGTCTCAGTCGAGAAGCTCGAGCTGGTGGTGCGGGTCGAGGCCTAGCCAGTTGAAGCGGCCGCGGCGCCGCGCCGGCGCCTAGCTGAGCTGGAGCTGCTCGGCCGTGAAGAGCTCGTGGACGAGCTTGATCGCGATCGAGCCCTCGCCGACCGCGGAGGCGACGCGGTTCATCGACCCGTGCCGAACGTCTCCCGCGGCGAACACGCCGGGCATGCTGGTCTCGAGCGAGAACGGGCTGCGCTCGAGCGGCCAGATCCCGTCGTCCTCGATGTCCGCCCCAGTGCGAATGAACCCGCCGTCCCCCAGGGTGCACGCCGCCGACAACCACTCCGTGTTGGGGCGGGCGCCGATCATCAGGAAGAGCTCGTCGGCTTTGACCGTCTCCGTCGCCCCATCGGCACGGGAGCGGAGGACCAGGTGCCCGAGCCAGCCGTCGCCGCCTTTGCCACCGCCGACGACCTCGGTCCCGAGGCGCACGTCGATGTTGGGCGTGACTTCGATCTGCCTCACCAGGTAGTGCGACATCCCCTTCTCCAGCGACTCGGCCCGCACCACGAGCGTCACCCGGCGGGCGTATTCGGCCAGGTGCAGCGCCGCCTGGCCGGCGGAGTTGGCGCCGCCGACGACGAACGCCTCCTCGTCGATCGCCGTCGTCGCCTCGGAGGCGGGGCCGCCGTAGAAGACACCCGCCCCAACCATCGCCTCGATCTCAGGGACGCCGAGCCGGTGGTAGGTGGCACCGGTGGCGAGGATGACCGCAGGGGCGCTGACCTCGCCGCCGTCGGAAAGCGCGACGTGGATGCGGTCGCCCTCGCGCCGGATCGCGGTCGCGTCGTGCATGAAGGCGAACTTGGCACCGAAGACCCAGGCCTGCTCGTAGGCGCTCTCCGCCAGCCGCCGGCCGCTGACCCCGCGCGGAAAGCCGAGGTAGTTGCGGATCAACGAGCTTGAGGTCGCCTGGCCGCCGATGCCGCCGTCGTCGACGACCAGGGTGCGGAAGCCCTCGGAGGCTCCGTAGACCGCTGCCGAGAGCCCGGCCGGCCCGCCGCCGATGATGATCACGTCGTACTCACGCCTGTCGGGGTCGATGGTGGCGCCGGCGGCGCTGGCCAGCTCCAGCTTGGTCGGGTTGGCGAGCACGGTGCCGTTGGGGAAGACGACGAGGGGAAGCGGCTCACCGTTGCCCGACTCCTCCACCAGCGCCCGGCCTTCGGGCGAATCGGCGAGCAGGAAGGCGTGCGGCACGGCGCAGCGGCCGAGGACCTCTTTCAGCTCATGCGCCCTGCCCGTCCACGACTCGCTGACGATGTGGACGGTGTGTGGCGAGACGCGCTTCGCGTTCGCCCACTCGAGCAGGAAGGTCGAGACCGACTGGTGGAACAGCTCGTCCGGCGTCTGCGAGGGCCTGATCACGTAGTACTCGATCTGCCGCCGTGCCATCGCCTCGAAGATCTCGCCGGCGGTCTGACCGTCCCCCCAGCTGCCCCACTCGATCAGCAGCCCGCGCTGGGCGTGCGCGTGGAGATCGCGCACCTTGCCGAGCAGCTCGCCCCCTGTCGTCTGACTGAACCGCTGAGCGGCGAGAACGAGCGCCACGTCATCACCCGCACCCGCCAGCGCCTCGAGCTCCACCATCGCCTCCTCCGCCGAGGACACGCAGAGAACGCGGTAGCTGCGCGCGTAGCGGTCGACCAGCTCGCGCTCGATCCGGCGCAGCGAGCTCTCGTCTTCGTCGATGGCAAAAAGAACAGGGAGGGACACGACCAGGAAAAATTACCTGCCCGACCGTGGCCTGGCGAGGCTAGGAATCGAGAAAACGTCGTTCGACGCCGTCGAGCACCGTCTGCAGACCGAGTTCGAAGCGCTCGAACGAGGAGCGGTTGCGAAGGTTGTCGGCCAGGGCGGCCAGCTCGGGGAGCTCGGCCACGTCGCTGGCGGCGATCGCCGCCTCCATGTCCTCCGGATTCACCGTGGCGACGGTTCGAAACGAGTAGCCGATGACGTAGTCGTTGACGATTCCCTGCACCTGCCAGACATCCTCGTGCTCGAGCGGAAGCGTCGCCAGCGCCCGCGCCACCTGCTTGGCGACTTTGACCCCGTTGGGTCCCGGGCCGACCCGCTCGGCGTGGGCAAAGATCGCCCACGGGTGAGCGGCGTAGGCGGCGTGCATCGTCCGCGCCGAGACCGCGATCGCCTCTCGCCAGTCCTGTGGCAGGGGTTGGGAGACCAGCATCTCCCCCACCACCTCGTCGGTCATCGCGGCGAGCAGGTCGCGCTTACTGGCGAAATGGTCGTAGAGGCTCATCGCCCGCCCGTCGAGCTCGGCGGCGACGCGCCTGATCGAGACCGCCTCGAGGCCCTCGGCGTCGGCCAACCGGATCGCCGCCTCGGTGATCGCCTCGGGCGAAAGTCGTCGCCGTTTTTTCGCCTGCGCCCCGGAAGGGTTCGCCTTCTGCACGCTTGAACCGTAGTCCCCCGAGTGACCGGATCGCGAGAGATTGGGGTCGGTCTCTTAAGCCGCCCCACCGCATCCACTGGCTGATACGCTGTATCGGAATCGCGCCAGGGGAGCCGGTGCAATCAAAGGTCGCAGCGCCTAGGCACGCAAGGGAACAGCGAAAGGGAGATTGATGACTTCAAGGGGAACTCTGTCGGTGATCGCGCTTGTCTCGCTCTTGGCGCTGGGCGCCTGGGCCTCGACGGCGAGTGCCGAGCCGCTCTCGATGGCGTTCACCGAAGACCGCGCCAACGTCGGGGTCCAGCTCTCCGACACCGCTCTGTTCGAAGCGCCCGATGTGGCTCCACTCGATGCGCAAATTGGTCCGGCAGGCGAATCGATCACGGCGGGCGTCCTGCAGGTTCCCCAATTCTCGACGCACATCACCGAACCCATCGTTGCCGACGTCACCGTCGATTTCGATATCGGAGTCATCACCGGGAGCTTCACTCAAGCGACCGGCGCACTCACCCTGAGTGGCCAGGCAGGCGGGACGCTTACATCCGACGGAGAAGAATGCACCGTCTCGACGACCCCGTCGCCCTTGACCCTCTCGACCGCGGGGAACAACGGAGGCACGAGCCCGCGCTCCGGAGCGCCGTTCACCCACGGGCTCACTGGGGCGGGAGCGATCGCCGGGCAATGGACCGATATGCAGGCAACGCCAGTCAACTCCGGAGACCCCGAAAACGTCGACTTCTGCAGCAATGTTGAAACTCGCATCGGCGGGCCGGGAGGCATCTGGCTCGTACAGGCCGGCGATGTCGTCTCACCGTTGGCGCCCCAGCTGACGAGCACCGATCCAGCCTCGCCGAACCCAAGCGGCACGCCGCGGATCCGCGGCGCCGCCGAGGCCGGATCGACGGTACGCCTCTATGCCGGCGCGGGCTGCGCGGGCACGCCGCTCGCCACCGCCAGCGCTGCCGAGCTTGGCTCGCCCGGAATCCGCGTCGAGGTCGGGGAGGGCGTCACCGCCGTCTTCTCGGCGACCGCGAGCGACGCGGCCGGCAACACCTCGGCCTGCTCGACGTCGATCTCATACACCCGCCCGCCGCATGGCGACCCCCCGGCGCCCGGATGCATCGTCCCGAAGCTGGTCGGCAAGAAGCTGAAGGCCGCGAAGAGAAGGATCAGAGCGGCCGGCTGTACGGTCGGCACCGTCCAGAAGCCAAACCAGCCGAATGGCAAAGGCAGGGGGCGGCGGACGCTGGTCGTCAGGTCGTCAAGCCCCGCGGCGGGTGCGAAATCCGCCAGCGGCATCGTCGACCTCACGCTCGGGCCGAAGCCCCGAAAAGCACACCACTAGAGGATCGGCCGAGCTCGATACCAGCAGGGCGCAACGACTGCCCACGGCGCACAGGCGAGGCGCCTGGGGCCTAGACGATTGCGGTCGCGTACCAGCAACGGGCGGCAAGGGTGAACGGGCCATCGGGCACCTCCGCCCGGACCGCCTCCCGCACCGCGGCCTTGTGCTCGGCCTCGAGCGCAGCGAATGCCTGGCCCGCGGGCCCGACCGCGAACGTGAAGGGCTGCCAGAAGTCCTCGAACCCCGCGTAGTCGACGCTGACCTCGAGCGAGCCATCGGCGACCTCGCGAAGTCCCGCACGCCTGAGCCGCTCGGCGATGTCGCCCTCAGCGGTGCCAGCCCGCTGCTGCTCGCCCTCGACCTCGGGCTTCACCGACTTCATCGCGCTCCAAAACAGCCGCAGCATCGTCATCCCCCCACCGGCGATGTCCCACATGCAGACGCCGACCTTCCCGCCCGGCCTGGTCACTCGCGCCATCTCCCGCAAGCCGGCGTCGGCGTCACTCATGAAGGCGATCACCAGGCACGAGAGCGCGGCGTCGAACGCGTCGTCCTCCCAGGGCAGCTCCTCGGCGACCCCCTGGCGCACGTCCGCGCCCGGGTTGCGCTCCAAGCATGCGGCGACGAACTGCTCCGCGGGGTCGATCGCGGCGACGTTCTCGGCCCCAACCCGGCCGGCCAACTCAGAGGTCAGGCCGCCCGGGCCGCAACCGACGTCGAGCAGACGCATTCCCTCCCTCACTCCGACCTCGTCTGCCAAGGCCCGGGCCAGCGGGACCGTGTAGCGGCCCATGAAGCGCTCGTAGTGCTCAGCGGGCGAAGCGAACTCGGACATGATCGGATCCTACGGGCACCGGGACCTGGCTACCGGGGAGGCAGGAACAAAATCGCTCGCCGGGAGCAGCTTCTCACTCGTCCTGCGGCACGCCCCTGTGGATGAAGGCGCGGAACTCACCTCCGGCCAACCCCACTGCTTCGCCGCCGAGGATCGGCATGGCCAGTGAACCCTTCCAGGTCCCGTGACCCTTGTGGCCGTGGCGGGTGAACGTCGCCGAACCGGTGAATGGCGCGGGGGGCCGCAGCGTCGCGGTGCCCGCCTTGAGGTTCCAGTGGAAAGCACCGAGCCCTGCCGTCAGTTGCACCCCGCGGGCGACCACCATCCCTTCTCGTGCTTCGCCCAGGGTGGCGTAGACAATGACCCTCCGCCGCCCCTGCTGGCCTTCATCGAAGACCGTGACTTCGCGGATCATTCGCTTGCCGAGCGAACCGGCACTCGCCTCCAGAGTCGCCCCGTCATCTGAGTAAGACGGGTGATATGGAGCTGAGAGCGCGGCGAGCCGATTCGACTGGCAGTTCTTCGGCTCGGGGTAGATCTGGAACGACCCTTCAGCGTGGCCGGCTTCGATGTGGACGTACCCGTTCTCGCCAGTGAACTCGAAGGTCCCTTCAAACACGGCTTCACCTTCTTCGGCGCCGTTGCACTCGACTTTCCCATTCCGCTTCGGAGCGAAGCGATAGTCGAGTTCGCCGAGCCCACCGAACCGCGCCGTCACCCGTTCTGCGGTGACCTTCGCGGGCGTCGTGTAGTAGGCGACCTGCCGGCCGCGATCGACGATCATCGTCGCGTTCACGTCACCATCGTTGTTGGAGACGAATACCCCAGCGGTGAAGCCGTCAACGTCCAGACCGAAAGCGAGTTCGCGCTCGACTTCGCGTCCGGCACCCGCTGCGGGAGCCGTAACCGCGACGAGAAGGCCGACGGAGAGCAGCACCCCCATGAGGACGAGAACACGGCGCATTGGGGGGACGATACGCCGGCGAGACTTCCCACGCGGGCCTCGAATATCGGGGAGACAGGATTTGAACCTGCGACCGCTCGGCCCCCAGCCGAGTGCGCTACCAGACTGCGCCACTCCCCGTGGCTGAATTACATTCTTACGGATTCATCCGCGGCGGTAGCTCAACGGTAGAGCCTCAGCCTTCCAAGCTGATGACGCGAGTTCGATTCTCGTCCGCCGCTTCTCGCCGCCTCTAAGTCTGCTGCGACTCAAGGCTGGCGCGATGCGGTCGATGCAGAGGTCTATGCGGGATCGCCCGGGAATACTCCTCGTGCTGCTCGCCGTGGCAGCGTGCTTGGCGATCGGCGCTGGCTGTGGCGGATCGGACGATCAAGGCTCTGCGGGCGGAGGCGCGGCGGCCGACGGCGACGCTGCGCTCGTGCCCTGGCCGCTGTTCGGCCGCGTCCCCGAGCGCACGCACTACCTGCCGGCCGAGGAGCGCTTCCTCGACCCGCCGCTGAAGGAAGCGTGGTCGATCAACACGCATGCGTTGATCGAGTTCCCGCCGGCGATCGCAGGGGGCGTTGCTTACGTCGTCAACAAGTACGGCAACGCCAAGGCTGTGCGGCTCAGCGATCGCAAGATCCTCTGGGAACGGAACACCAACCCGAAGGACGCCGGTAAACCGACCGACGTGACCGGGCCGGTCTACCACGAAGGCATGGTCTTCTTCGCCTACGTCGATGGCGACCTGGTTGCGGTCGATGCCGAGAGCGGCAGGGAAGTCTGGAAACGCAAGCTCGTCGGCCACCTCGAATCCTCGCCGATGGCGGTCGACGGCACGCTCTACCTCGGCACCGATAAGACCAACGTCGTCGCGGTGCGGGCCGCCGATGGCAAGGTCCTCTGGCAGTTCGACTCACCGGCGGCGATCAAAGCGAGCCCGAGCTTCCACGATGGCCGCCTCTACGTCGCCGACTACGAGAGCGGCATGTTCTGCCTCGACGCCGACGACGGCAAGCTGATCTGGCGCACAAATACCTCACAGGTCCCGCCCTTCGGCGAGGGCGGCTTCTACTCATCTCCGGCAGTCGCCTTCGGCCGCGTTTACGCCGCCCGCGACGACGGCACCGTCTTCGCCTTCGACGAAAAGAGCGGCAAGGTCGCGTGGTCCTTCCCCACCAACAACTTCGTCTACGGCTCCCCGGCCGTCGCCCATGTGCCCGGCACGCCAGCGAGCGTCTACATCGGCTCCTACGACGAGCACTTCTACGCGCTTGATGCACGCGATGGCAGGCAGCGCTGGCGCTACGACGTCGGCGGGCCAGTACCAGGCACGGCGACGGTGATCGGCCACACGGTCTACACCTCGAGCTTCAAGACCCGGGAAGCAATCGGCATCGACACCCGCACCCACCACAAGACCTTCGGGCTGGACCAGGCCGGCTACACGCCGATGGTCTCCGACGGCCGCCGCCTCTACCTGATCGGCTACTACGAGCTGATCGGCCTACAGCCGACGCGGCGCTGAGTTAGGAGTCTTCATTTGCCCCCAGTAGGAGGGGGTAAATGAAGACTCACGCTTAGTAACCAGGTGGGTGGCGGGCGACGAAGCCGGCCGGGGGGACGCCGGCCACGTGCCAGCGGGGACCACTCCCCTGCGCGTCGCCGACCGTGTCCCAGCGCAGGCCGGCGATCACCGCGTAGACGTGGGAGGGGCTGGCGTAGATCGTGATCCAGCGCCCCTCGCCGGGTGCGCCCCAGGAGGCGAACTGGCCCGAGGTAAGCGGCTCGGCGAGGAAGCCGCCGCCGGCAAGCGCGAAGCTGACCGCACCCGAGCAGTCATAGCCGCGGTCATACCAAGAGCCGTGCCCCCCACCCCATACGTACGGGCGGCCGACGATCGTGTTGGCGCCGTTGATCGCGCCGGCGACGCGTTCGGGCACCCCCGGCGGCGAAAGCGCGATGCCGCTGACGTAGGTCGCGGTCGGGTCGCCGTACGAGTTCGGCGTGGCGGGGATGCGGGCGACCAGCGGTTCGCCGCGAGCGCCCGGTGGTGGTGGCACCTTGGTGCCGTTGGTACCGGCCGAGGCCGGCGGCAGCGGCACCTCGCCACTGGCGTATTCCTCAAATGTCACGTCCCCCGGCTCTGCAGACTGCCTGGCGACCTTCTCCGCGGTGGTCGCGCCCTCGTACTTGGCGCCGAGGTAGACGAGGCTGCCTTCGATCGCGTCGAGCACACCGGCCGCCTTCGCCGCCGTCATCAACGCCTGGCCGAGTGGATCGTGGCCTTCGGGAGTCCCCTCCGCGGCCGCCGCGCTTGCTGGGCCGAGGTCCGAGCTGCCTGGCGCCGCGATAACTCCCGCGAGCACCAGGCCGACGGTGCAAATCACCGCCGCCAGCAGCCGCTTCGCAGCACCCGTTCTCACCCTGCTCATGACTCAGGACAGTAGCCGGAGCTCCCTTTCGGCCGACCTCGAGCCGGGCCATCCGGCTACCCTCGCTGCCGATGCCCCTACGCAAGCTCGGCCTCGTCATCCCCTCGACACTTGCCGGACTCGCCTTCGCGGCAGCCACAGCCGTCGCCGAACCGGTGCCATGGGGCGCCGGCTGCATGCCGACCCCGGCCGGAGCCACGCGAACCAGCGCCAACTGCGGTGCCGAACTGGCCGGCGGACACGCGATCGCCCCGCCCGCCGCGCCGCTCGCGGTCAAACGGGCGATCGCCGCCGCCAACGAGATCGACGGCAGGCCCTACGTCTGGGGCGGGGGCCACGCCAGCTTCCTCTCGCGCGGCTACGACTGCTCGGGCGCGGTGGGCTACGTTTTGCACGCCGCCGGCCTACTCGACCAGACGATGGTCTCCGGACAGCTGGCTTACTGGGGAGAAAGCGGCTTGGGCCGCTGGATCACCGTCTACGCCAACGACGAGCACGTCTTCATCGTCATCGCCGGCCTGCGCTTCGACACCCGCGACGACCCGCCCGGGGTGACCGGCCCACGCTGGAAGCGCGCCAAAGTCGACCCGCGCCGTTTCGCGGCGCGCCACCCGCTCGGTCTCTGACCTACTCGACCAGGTAGCGGGTCGGCACGAAGTTCTGGGTGTCGACCGGCGGCCGCACGTAGGCGCGCTCCTGGCGCGGCGGCAGCTCGACCTTCTCGGCCGGCACCGGCTCATAGGGAATCTGTTCGAGCAGGTGGCTGATCAGGTTGAGGCGGGCGGTGCGCTTGTCGTCGGCCTCGACCACGAACCAGGGCGAGTCCTCGGTGTCGGTATGGGCGAACATCTGGTCCTTGGCCTCGGCGTAGTCGACCCAGCGCGCCCGCGCCTCGAGGTCCATCGGGCTCAGCTTCCACTGCTTGCTCGGATCCTCGATCCGAGCCTTGAAGCGGCGCTCCTGCTCCTCGTCGGAGATCGAGAGCCAGTACTTGATCAGGATCAGCCCCGAGCGCATCAGGATCCGCTCGAAGCTCGGGGTCGAGCGCATGAACTCCCGGTACTCCTCCTCCGTGCAGAAGCCCATCACCCGCTCGACGCCGGCGCGGTTGTACCAACTGCGGTCGAAGAGGACCATCTCGCCGCCGGCCGGCAGGTGGGCGACGTAGCGCTGGAAGTACCACTCGCTGCGCTCCCGCTCGGTCGGCTTACCGAGCGCGACGGTGCGCACGACGCGCGAGTTGGTCCGCTCGGTGATCCGCTTGATCACCCCGCCCTTGCCCGCGGTGTCGCGCCCCTCGAAGAGGACGGCGACCCGCAGCCCGGCGTGGACGATCCACTCCTGCAGCCGCACCAGCTCCTCCTGCAGGCGGGCCAGTTCCTCCTTGTACTCCTTCTTGGAGAGCACCTTGGGGGAGTCGCAGTCGCTCGACATCGCTCTCCAGCCTAAGTCAGGGACGAGGCACCCGACGACATCCGTCCTCGCTACCGGCGAGGATGGGCAGATGCCCCAACCCCGACGCCAGAAAAAACGCAGTGAACGTGAGGACCATGGCTGGGTGATCTCATTCGGCTGCAAAACCGCCGGCAAGCTGATGCGGCTCAAGGTCGAGAGCGATCCCGCCAGCGACACACGGCCGATCGAGGTCCCCTGCCCCTGCGGCGAGACCCACCGTGTGATCGTCTCGCCCTACCGTCGGCGGCGCGCAGCCGACGAGCCCTTCGACCTCGAGGTCGTCTCGCTCGACGAGCTGCGGCCCGACTAGTCCGAACTCAGCCCAGGCCGAGCACCGTGATCGCCTGCGCCGCCATCGCAGACTCGCCCAGGGCGTTCGGATGAACGATGACGGGATTGGTCCCCTGCAGGACCGGCTCCACCCAGCGCACGCCGATCGGCTTGCAGGCATCGTGCCCCTCTGAGACCGCGTTGAGGTCCACGTAGGTGGAACCGGTCGCCGCGGCGGCCCGCCGCACGGCGTCGTTGAGCGTCGCCTGAATGCCCCTCACGTAGGGAACGTCGCCTTCGGCGACCGGCATCTTGGTGAAGCAACCGCCGCTCGCCGGCATGATCCAGGGGTAGCCGAGGATCGCGACCTGCGCCGTCGGCGCTGTGGCCCTCACCGCATTGAGAGCTTTCACCAGCGCGGGGTAGGTCGTGGTGTTGATCGTGTCTTCGAATGAAGAGCCGTAGCGGTCTTTGCAGGGGCTGCCCTGACCAAGCGTTGAGAGACCAGCGGTACCGCAAGAGAGAATCGCGTTGATGAAGACACCGCTGTCGTTGCCGCCGATCGTCATCGTCACCAGCTGCGTATCGGGCTTCACGGCCTCGAGCTGCGGCGCCGTGCCCGGGTACTGCGATTCGAAGAAGTCACCCGTCTCGGCGGCCCCGCAGGTGACATCCCGCAACTGCGCGCCGGTGGCGCTGGCGATCACGTGCGGGTAGTTGCGAGTCGAGCGCAGGCACTGCGGCGCCGAGAGGTCGACCGGCAGCACCCCGGAGGCGGCGCTGTAGGAGTCCCCGAGCGCCACGTAGCGAAGTGAGCCGACCGCCTGCGCCGATGCGGCGAAGGCGAGCGCGAGAATCGCGACCAGGACTGGGACCACTGCGTGGCGGATATGAGCTCGGCGACGTCGCACGGTCGTTCTCCTTCTCTCGAGGACCTTGGACAAGTCCTGCCCAGGGAGGGCCGAGCCGAAACACGCCGCTTCGCTCATCGGCAAATCGACCCGACCGCTAACGCTTCAGCGAACCCTCTGAAAGAGGTAGATCACAAGCAGCACCAGGATGATGACCACGAGAATGGCGACGATCGACACGGTTTCCCTCCGATTGTTTGCCGGCCCCGCAGTTGCCGGGCCAAGTTGCATGCTGCGTACCCCGCGGCTGCGGCCCGTAAACGGCACCGTCGCGGCCCAGGCGGTTCGATCAGTCGGACTCCGGAGCTTCCTCTCCGGGCCAGGAGCCGGTTATCCCGGCGAAGCTGCGCCGGGCACCGTGATCGACCAAGCCCTTGACCAGACGGAAGATCGCGCCCTCGAACGCGAGTGCCGCGATCAACTTCGGCCAAGAGAGTCTGCGGTGCTCTGGGCGGGGCGGCTCCTCGTCGTCGACCACTTCCCAGAGGCGTTCAAAGAGCTTCTTTCCCATCATCCCGGCGAGCAGGCCGGCAATGACGCTGATCGGCGTGAAGACGAATTTCATTGTTCGGTCATTGCTGCATCGATACCCGGCTGAACATTGATACCCGGCTGAGCCCATTCCAAGCGGCCAGGTCGTACACCGAGCGCAGGAGCTCGAGCTCCTGCGCTGATATCGCCGGTCCTCGAGCGGGGCAGCCAGGACTCGAACCTGGAATCGCCGGTTTTGGAGACCGTGCGCTTAGCCGTTTGCTCACTCCCCCGGGGGCACTAGCAAGCCAAATCCTAGTCGAGGCTCCCCCAGGGGAATGCAGGGGGGAATGAAGCCCTCGGAGTTTTGGACTCCCCAGGATGCCATCATGAGGCAAGTGCCAACTCCTCTATCGGGGATTCTGCCACTCGCTCGGCAATGAAGGAGTCGAGCTGATCACGCGCCCTCTCCAGCTCCCCCGGCAGCATGTGCGTGTAGACGCGCAAGGTGATCGGTGCCGCCCCAGGTTGGTAGGTGGGCGTCTTGTGGCCGGTGATTTCTGAGGCGACCTTTGGCGAGACACCGGCGTGATCGAGCCACGTCACAAACGTGTGGCGAGATTGATGGAAGCCGATGGGGTCAAGCTCGAGTTCGCGCCAGCGCCCGGCGATGCGTTTGTGCAAAGAACTAAGAGCGATGCGTCCAGACTTTCGTATCGCCCTTGGTGGGCAAACTCGGCCGCTTGTCGGTCTGCCCTGTCCCTCCCACTCCTCCCGAAGCAGGTCCCACAGAGGCTTGACGAAGAAGACGATGCGCCAAGAGCCACCCGGCTTGCGCCCCTCCTCGTCCCCGGCAAGCTCCGCCGCGCCCAGGTCAAGGTTCAGGTGGGACCAGTCCAGAATTTCGATCTCCTGCTTGCGTGCGCCCGCGTAGCCGGCGAGGGCATAGGGCAACGCGTCTTTCCGCGCCTCCGCTCGGCTTCTTTCCTCGCCCTTCTCAATCTCGGCCGGGGTGGCCACGTAGATCGTCGCGATGAGCCGCGCAAACGCAGCCGGATCGACAACCTGATCGCGAGGCTTTGCATCGTTCGCTGGAAGGCGTATCTCCTTTGCCGGGTCGATGCTGGCGTATTCGTGCTGCTCGGCCCACGCATACATAGACCGAATCGCGTTGACGATCGAGGAAATGCGGGAACTGGAAAGCCGCTTCGGGCCGGCGCTCTTGTGATCGACAAGGGCCTGGACTTCGCCGCGCGTCACCCGGACCACCCTCTTCCTAAGCATCTCTGGAGGGAGATGATCGAGAGCACTCTTAAGGTCTTCGGCGGCACGCGGCTTGTAGGGACGGCGATTCTTGCTGAGGGCAACACCGTCATCGACCGCATCTAGGAACTCCTCTCGAACTTCGCGGAGGGTCTTGGTCGACGGCGGTGGCGCCTCTCCCTTACGAAGCGCCTCTTGCAGGTCCGCTCGAGCCGCCTTTGCCTGCCCTACGAGGCGGAAATGCCGCGTCTTTCTCGTCTTGTGAGCAACTCTGTCCCAAGCCGTTCCGAAGTAGCTAGGCGTGCAGTTACACGCGAGTTTCTGCTCGACCCTGCATCCCTCCCGATGCCGAGCGAAGACGCCCTGGTAGCGCGTTGTCGTGTCGACCCCGGCCACTAGCTCACCGCCCACTCGGCACCGATGCCTCGGCCTCTGTGTAGTGCTCCAAGTCCTCCGGGCGATAGAAGCGAAGCCGCCCGATCCGGACGCACTTGAGAAAAGGCTGTACGTGGCGCTGAAAATGGCTGAGGCTCATCCCGAGCGCCTCGGCCGCTTCCAGCCTCGTCAGCAGGAGCCGGTAGGCCACTAGTCCGTTCCTCCGACCTCAATCTTGTTTTCAGCATTGCCTTGCCTCCTGGTCGCCGCATCTGGATTCCTCGCGCCCCAGATCCGTGCCGGGAGGAGCCCGCACGCAGCAGGTCGCCGTACACCCTCAATCCACGAGAGCGCAAAGTTCGCCCCCCAACGCGAGGCGCGGAAAATCGGCGCGAGGAATCCAGATGCGGCGTGATCCGCCGACCCGCTTGTCCGCCTCGGCCTCATAGCCCCGATGGGTGCAGCACTTGGAAGCCGCTGAGGTAGCTGGCCGAGAAGGTGCTTTCAGAAATCCATCCCGGCCCGTGCCCAGGCGCGACAAAGCCCGACGTGCCCCAGAAGCGCTTGCCAGCAGGCGTGATGCCGGGCGTGAACTTGATGAAGGTGTGGGCATCCCCGCCGTAGGGCTTGTCGTAGATCGAGACCCATTTGCCAGGACCGGGCTCTGCCCAGCTGAGCAGAGCGATCGTGTCCATCGTCGGGTTGTCGAATCCCGCAACCTGGAGCAGGTGCGAGACAGCCGACGAGCAGTCGAAGGGGCCGTTGGGCGGGGTCGGCGTAACGCCGTGGGAGCCGCCATAGACGTATTCCGTCTGCGGCCGGATCGCCGAGAGCCGGTCGGCCTCGGCGATCATCTTGGCGACGGCTTCGTTTGGCGCCAGCGCTGCCGCTTCGCAGCCGCCAGCCGCAGCTGCGACGGTCGCGCCGCCCGGCGACGCGAATTTCTTCGCGTCCCTCAGAACCTCTTCGACATACCAATCGGCGTGGTTGTAGTGCCAGATCGCGCCCCGCCAGTCGCCCGGAGCCCCTTCGTGATTAAGAAGATTCGCGGCGGCGAAGATCGCATCCCAGGGGTCGGCGGGATCGCGATCGCCGTCTTTGTCCCCATCGACGCCGAAGGCTTCCCAGCTCGAAGGAAGGAACTGCATCCAGCCTTCGGCCCCTGCTGAGGAGTTGCCCAAGTTCTCCCCGAAGCCGGTCTCGTGGAAGTTGATCGAGGCGAGGATCGATGGGCCCCGCTCGCCCAGGCCATATTCGGCCGCGGCTTCCTCGAAGATCGGAACGAGGTCTTCGGGCACCTTTGAACTGAGAGCGCCGACTGCTTCGCCGCCGCCGCAGCCAGAAGCGCCGCCGGCCAGTACGGCAAAGGCAAGTAGGAGACCGATCAAGCCTGCGATCAGTCCCGCTGGAACGGCGACGATGAGTCCGAGCGATGGCGAGGAGGTAGAGCGCACCTCGCTCACCCAGGCGGAGAAATCGAAGTTACGCGCCAGCCAGCCGGGGTCCTCTCCACCGTGAAGCCGACGGCGATGGCTGGGACGTTTTCGCCCCGGATGACCACGCTCGCATTGAGCCTCGATGCGGCCTTCGGTTCAAGCCGAATCGGGCCAACAAAAGAGTCCACACCTCTGCGGGTGGGCGGCACGTGAGCCGCCGACGCGCGCACGTGGACCTGCACGGCTCGGGTGGCACTCGCAAGGCGGGGCGGATGAAGAAGGTAGGCCGCCCGTGCGTAAGCCCTCCCGAATCGGTTGGCGACGATAGCCGCGAGGGCGAGCTGAGCCCGGGACATTGGCCCAGCTCGCACACCCGCGACCAGGGAGGAGGACGCGCGATCGACGTGCCCGGCCGTCGAGCATCCGAGCAGAAGGACGGAAGCCACGGTCGCGAGGAGGAGCGCAACGCGGGACTGTCCGGCAACACCTCGCGGCGGTTCGCTGCCGGGGCACTTGTTGGGCGTCGAGCTGTTGCCGGAGACCGCCATCTGCGGCCTCCTTGTCAAATCTGAGAGCCGAATCTGTCGGAGAAAAATTCCCCGACAGATTCACCTTCCAAATTTGACATTGGGCGTGAGCACGATGGGAGCTAGGCGGCGTTTTGCGCTTTGTGAAGCGCTTTGCGGGCGCTACTATGTTTAGGCAAGGGGGTTGGATGTACTTCGATAAGGCCAGCGCATCAGAGCTAAGCCGTGAGGAGATGGAACAGGTCAGGACGACCTTTGCCGGCCTCCTCTACAAGCAGCGCTACCACCCGCAGTTCATCGCCAAGAATCTCGAGGAACTTCTCGCAACCGCTCACCTTGAATATGTCCGCTACGCGAAGAAAGAAGAGATCGAGGATCCAGTCGCCTGGACCGTCCATTGCGCCTATCGGCGGCTGCAGAACTTCCTGACTCGCAACAACTACGTGCCACGCGAGGTATCGAGCGAGATGCTGGCGGAGCTGGCCGACCAGGACACCCCCACCCCGGCCCAGATTGCGGAGGACACAGACCGGGCTCGGAAGGTTCGAAGCGCCATCGAGAAGCTTGATATCGAGCAGCGACAGCTCCTCGCTCTGGTTTATTTCGAGGGTCTGCCTGTGGAAGTGGCCGCCAGCCGACTTGGGTGGCATGTATCAAGAGCCTGGCGCCTCCACAGAATGGCGACGAAACGCCTCAAAACCCTTCTCGGAGTCGAGAGCAGCGATGACCTCGCGATTGAGATCGGCCTCGCCGCCTGGCTTTCCCTAACGGGCAGCGGTGCCCTTCACCCCCCTCCCGGGTTCGAAGCGATCCTCGACAAGGCAACTAGCGAAGTGAGCGATATCTGGACGCGGATCCAGCATCTTGGGCGTCGCTTCCATCTTGGCGGGGGAGGCGAAGCTGCGGGGGTGGTCGCTTCGGCCGACGGCGGAGGAAATGTCGTGACCTGTCTGAAGGTGGCGGCGGTTTGCCTCGCAGGCGCTGGCGTCGTCGTACACGGCGCCGGGCGAGGTGTTGGTCTCCTCGCGCACGACGACGCCGCTCCGCCAGCTAGGCAACACGTTGTCCAGGCGCAGCCCACGGATGAATCTCCAGTTCCTTCGTTGGCACAGGTCTCGGAAGCTTCAGAAGAACCGACGGCACCCGCCGACACCACCTCGACCAAACGATCCTCCGCAGAAGCCGGTGCGACGGACGCCAACTCCGCAAAGGCTCGCGCGAGCAGTGAAAAGCGCCAGGTGAGGGAACAAGCGAGCGGCATCGCCCGAGCATCAGGAGAATCCCAAACGGTTTCGGCGCCCCAACGAACCTCATCGGGCACGGCGTCAACCAGCAGCGCGACTCCTGAATCCACGAGTGCACCCGTTTCTTCGGGCGGCTCGACCGGAGAAACGGCCCAAGCCTCCCAGCAGTTCGGCGCCTTTAAATAGCACCAGCGCAAGAGGCCGGTTTGGTTTAACGCTCCTTAGAGTGGGGCGCTTTTTTGGCTCCACAGATGGATTTGGTGGAGCATCAAAATCTTAGTGCTCGCGTAGCGGAAGCCAATTCAGCTTCTTCGGTTTGAAAGGCCGGTGAAAAGACCGACAGATTCGCTTCTCATTTTTGACATAGGCGCCACGGACACACCGCGACAAAGGAGTTGCCGTGGCACTCGCAATCTTCACCAAGCTCCAGCTACTCGCCGGAGACGTAAAAATCGACCCCAATCTAAACGCGGGACCTGGGGGCCCGATAGCCGAAAAGCTCGTCAACTGGCTGGCCGCGCTCATGCTCCTGGCCTGCGCCGTAGGTGCTCTTTTCGGGGTTGGCAAGTGGGTCCTCGGTAGCCGAGACGGCCACCCAGGTCAGGTCCAATCGGGACGCAACTGGGTCGGACTTGCGCTGTTGGGCGCCTTCATCATCGGCGCACTGCCAGCGCTCATCAACTTCTTCAACTCCCTCGGCACCACGGTTCACAAATGAACCGCGCGCCGAGCACGGCTGCGGGGGATCGCAGCTCCCAGACCAACCTCAAGCGAGTCGCACCGGTCCTCCTCGCTCTCCTCCTGGGCCTCCTCATCGGCCGGGCAACCGCTCCACCGGGAAGCGTCCCCGCCCCGGTACCTGCCCATGATGGCGGGGCGGGGACGCGAGCGGGAGTCCCGATTGGGTTCGCCCGAACCCCCACCGGCGCCGCCACTGCGGTTGCCGCCTACCAGCGCAGCTTCGCCTCCCCGGCGATCCTGCGGCCGGGAGTCCTGCGGCGACGGATCGAAGCCGTGGCGACTCCCGACTACGTAGACGCGATGCTGGCGGCGAACTCGCCGGGCGAGCGGCGAATCGCCAGCGGGCCGATCGGCGTCGGCCTGGCGAAGGGGTTGCAGACCCTCTACGCCGCGGTGCCGGTCGGCTACCGGATCGAGTCCTTTTCGCCGCAGCGCGCCCGCATCCTCACCTGGGGCTTCACCTTGCTCGGCAACGCGGCCACGGTCGAACCCGCTGCCTACTTCGGGATCACCCACACCCTCCTCCTTTGGTCAGAAGGCGAGTGGAAGATCGCCGAAACCCGCGCAGGCTTCGGGCCGACACCGAAGCTCGCCACACCGCCCGGGCCGCTCGGCGCCTACAACGTCCTGAACCTCGCGACCCGGCTCACGAGCTATGCGCTTGCGCCGTAGGTTCGCCCTGGTCGGGGCGCTCGCCGCGCTGCTCGCCGCCCTGGCGGTGCTGGCGCAGCCGACGCCGCCCAAGGCCCAAGCCAACGTGACCTGCGATGTGGTCGGCGGCGCGGGCGATGCCGTCGCCGGAGGAATCGAAGCGATCACCGGCGGGGGCGTCGGCAGCGCCAACCCGATTGGCGATGCTTGCGATGCCGTCACCGGCGATCCAGTCGGCGCGATCACCTCCCCCGTCACCGGCGCCCTCAAAGGCATCGGGAACGGGATCTTCGACCAGATCACGACGTGGGTGAGCGAAGGCGCCAGCTACCTGATCGAGCAGGTGGTCTCCGAGATCGAGACGACCACCACGCCGAAGCTGACAACCGAAGGCTTTCTGGCCGAGTACGGCCAGATGGCGGAGATCGCCACCGTCCTCGCCGCAGCGATGGCGCTGCTGGCGATACTCGAGGCGGTCGCGCAGGGCAGTTGGGGAATGCTCGCCCGCACCGTCTTGGTCAGCATGCCCGTCGCCTTCATCGGCACGAGCGTCGCTTTCGTCCTCGTGCAGATGTTGCTCGTCGCCACCGACGGCATGTGCCACGGAATCGCAGCGGCAACTCACGACCACAGCCAGCGCTTCTTCAAGTCGGCGATCGAGGGGCTCTCCAAAGCGGGAGCCACGGCCGGAGCGGCCGGAGGCGCAGGAACTCCAAGCGGAGAAGCCGCAGGGGCGGCGGGTGGAGCGGTCGCGGTGCCGCTTTTCGTCACCTTCCTAACGGCGATCATCGGCGCCTTCGCCGCCTTCTTCGTCTGGATCGAGCTGGTCGCGCGCGACGCCGCGGTCTACGTCGTCTCCCTCTTCATGCCGATGGCCTTGGCGGCGTCGATCTGGCCGCGTTGGTCGGGGGCGCTGCGGCGAACCGGCGAGCTGATCGTCGTCGTGATCGCCTCGAAGTTCGTCATCGTCTCGGTCGTTGCCCTGGCGGCGGGCCTCCTCGCCGAGAAAGGAGAAGGCGTAGAGCACCTTCTCGCCGCCTCGGCGCTGATGCTGCTCGCCTGTTTCGCGCCGTTCATGCTGCTGAAGCTCGTTCCCTTCGCAGAGGGGGCGATGGCGTCTGCCTATGGGCGGCGGTCTGCGAGCGGAGCGTCGCTGAGCGGAATGCAACTCGCCTACGAGGCCAACATGATCAGCAACATGGCGCGCTCCAACTGGGGCGGTGCCTCGCCTCCGGATGTCTGGAACGTCGCGGGTGGCGGTGGCGGGACCGCGGGCGGTGGCGGCGACTCGCCGTCTTCGCCGAGCGGCGGAGGCGGGAGCGCGGGCGGAGGGTCGGGCACAGGCGGTCCCGGTCGCGGTGCGTCCTCGGCGATCGGCGGGAGCGAGGCCGCAGGAGGCGCCGCCGCCGGTGCGGCGGGCGGCCCTGCTGCGGCTGCGGCGTCGGTGCCGCTTGCGATGGGCAAAGGCGCCCGCCAAGCGGCGGGCCAGGTCGCACAAAGCGGGGTCGTGCAATCGGCCGGCGCCTCCTCGTCGCAGTCCGGCACGGAGACTCCGAGCCAGCCTCTGATGCCAACGGGAGCGCCGGGCGGCGAGGGCAGTGCCGATTCGAGCGAGCGGCCGCCGAGCGGACCCGGTGAACGGCCGCCTCGTCCACCCCAAGAACTGACGGCGAAGGACAGCGGGACGGGGGCGAAATGAGCCGCCGCTATCGCTTCGGCCCGCTTGAGCAGCGATCCCTGATCGGCGGCCTGCGAACGGGTCAAGTGGCCGTCCTCGGCGCCGCCGCACTCCTTGGCCTGCTCGCTCTCTACGCCCTCGGCGGGCTTGGCGGCGTCCTCTTCGCGCTCCTGATGCTCCTCCTCGCCGCCGCCGCGATCTTCATTCCCCTGAACGGCCGCACAGTCGATGAGTGGGCGCCGGTGGTCGTGCGGTGGTACTCGCGCCATCGCAGGGGCGAAGGTGCCTATCGCTCCTCCTCGCCCGGCGCCGGGGTGCGACTCGATGACGAGGGTGAAGCGGAATACGTCCCATCGCTGCCGGTCGAGCTGGATGGGCTCGACCTGTTCTCGGTCCCCTACGGCCCCGATCACGTAGGGGTGATGTGCGACCGGCGCGAGAACAGCTTCACGGTAGCGCTCGCTGTCCGGGCCGGTGCCTTCGCTCTGCGCGACTCCGCCGAGCAAGAACGCGCCCTCGATGCCTGGGGCGCGGTGCTCGCAGGCTGCGCTCGCGACGGCAGCCCGATCCGCCGCCTTCAGTGGATCGAGCGCACCGTGCCGGGCCAGGGCGACGACCTCGCCTCCTACATGCAGGAAAAGCGGGATCGCAGCGTCCCGCTGGACTCCAACATGGTCCGCTCCTACATCGAGCTTTTGGAGTCCGCCGCCCCGGTCACCCAAGAGCATGAAGTTCTCCTCGCCCTGCAAATCGACTACGGCCGGGGAGCGCGAGAGATCAAGCGCCTGGGGGGCGGCGATGAGGGCGCTTGCGCGCTCCTCCTGCGCGAGGCGGAGGCATTGGCCCAGCGCCTGGGCACGGCGGAGATCACCGTCTTCGGCCTGCTTCGCCCGCGCCAGTACGCGGAGGTGATCCGCGACGCCTTCGATCCCTTCGGCCACCAGGGGCGGGCGCGGGCGGCGCTCGGCGACCCCGAGCGCGAAGGCGTCGACCCGGCGCTGATGGGACCGCTCGCCGATGAGACGAGCTGGTCTCACTACCGCACAGACTCGGCCTGTCACTGCACCTACTGGGTGTCGTCCTGGCCACGCTCCGATGTGGGGCCGACCTTCCTCGCGCCTCTCCTGATGCAGGGCGCTGCGCTGCGCACGGTCTCGGTAACGATCGAGCCGGTCCCCTACTCGGAGGCGATACGGAAGGCCGAGATGGCGCAGACGGCCGAGGTCGCCGAGGAGATGGGCCGCAACCGCCAAGGTCAGATGACGACGGCGCGAACTCGGCGCCGCCAGCAGGCCAGCTCGCGCCGGGAGGAGGAGCTGGCCGACGGGCACGCGGAGCTGCGGGTCGCCGCGTTCATCGACGCCTACAACACCCCCGAGCTCTTCGAGAAGAACAAGAGCGACGTCGAGCATGGGGCACAGCTCGCCCGCCTGGAACTGCAACCGCTCTGGGGCGAGCAGGAGGCGGGCTTCGCCAACACCCTGCCGCTCTGCCGGGGGCTCCTGTGATCTTCGGCCGCCGCGGAGCGCGCCCCGGCCACTCGGTGACGACCGCCCATTTCGCCGCCGCCTACCCCTTCCTCGGCCAGGGCGGCATCCGGGCGCCCGGCGTCTACATGGGCATCGACGCCTACGGCGGAGCCTTCGCTTATGACCCCTGGGAGCTCTACTCGCGGCGACTCGTCCGCAGCCCGAACATGCTTTTCGTCGGCGGGATCGGCTATGCCAAGTCGACGGGGATCAAGACCTACCTCTACCGCCAGCGCCTGTTCGCCCGAGACGTATGGGTGATCGACATAAAGGGCGAGTACAGGCCGCTCGGCGAAGCGGTCGGCTATCCGCCCCTCGAGCTTCGCCCCGGTGGCGACGTCTGCCTCAACCCCCTGACCCGACGCGGCGGGCGCGAGACGCAGCTCTCGCTGCTTCGCTCGGTCGTGCAGGCGGCGCTGGCCCGCGACCTCTCCCCGGAGGAGGAGGCCGGACTGCGGGTTGCGCTCGACTTGGTGAACGAGGAGGCAGGCGAGGGCGAGCCGACGCTGCCGATGGTCGTCGACGCTCTGCTCAACCCGCGCGAGGAGATGGTTGCCGGCGTCCACGCCGCCAACACCGAAGAGTTCGCCGCCTCCAACCGCGAAAGTGCGCTTGCCCTGCAGCGCCTCTGCGAGGGCGACCTGCACGGCATGTTCGACGGGCCTACCTCACCGGGCCTCGACCTTGGGGCGCCCGTGGTCATCTTGGATCTAAGCGCCGTGCAGGACTCGGCCGCACTTGGGGTGATCATGACCTGCGCGGCCGCCTGGCAGCAGGCGCTCCTGCTTGAGCGAAAGCGAGAGTCAGAGCGCACCGGCGTTCCGATGAAAAAGACGATCGTCGTGGTGGAGGAGGTCTGGAGGGTCGCCGGCATCCTGGCCGTCGCGGAATGGCTTCAGAGCAACTTCAAGCTGTGCCGAAGTCTCGGAATCCAGTGCCTGCTCTCGCTCCACAAGCTCACTGACTTCAGCGCGTCCGGGGCGGCGGGCTCGCGGGAACTGAAGATCATCCAAGGGCTGGTCGCCGACTGCGGCTGCGTAGTGCTCTACCAGCAGTCGCCCGACCAGCGGTCGGTCTTGCGCGGCGATCTCGCCTTGAGCGAGACGCAGACCGAACTGTCGATGAGCCTCCAGGTGGGCGAGTTCCTGATTGTCATGGGCCGAGAAGCCGAACTGGTCAAGCAGCGCATGTCCGCGCTTGAGCGGGGATTCACCTTCACCGACGAGCAGATGGGCGTGATCTCCCCGGCGGTGGCGGGGTGAGCGAGGAGAGCCGCATCTACTGGGTTGCGGGTGCTGTCGCTGCCACGGTGCTCGCGATCCTCTGGCTGGCCGGGGCGGTCGCCGGCGCCCTGTTCGGCTCCGGCTGGGCGCCGATCCACCTCGACCAGCTCCTCTTCGCCGCCATTCGCCTCCCCTCCCACCTCGACTCGCCCCGGGCGGCATGGCCACGCGGCGTCGACCGTGGGCTTCCCGGCCCTTTCGGCTTCTACACCGCCCTGGTCCTGGTGCTCGTCGCGCTCGCAGGAGTGGCCTGGATCGCGAAGGCGTGTGTCGATCGTCTCGGCGTCGGCCTCCCCCTCTCCTTCCACGAGCGCCGCCCGCCCAGCGCCCGGATGGCGAGCAGGCGCGATCTGCGGTTGCTCCGCGTGCCCTCGCCGCAGCCGGGACGCCTAACCATTGGCCGTCGCGGCGGGATGCTGCTCGCCGCTGAGGGACGCCAGTCGGTGATCGTCTTCTCGCCAACCCAGACGTTCAAGACCACGGGCTTTGCGATCCCCGCGCTACTTGAGTGGGAAGGGCCGGTCTTGGCTACAACCGTCAAGAACGACCTAATCGCAGACACGCTCGCCCGTCGGCATTCGCTTGGAAAGGTCGCGATCTTCGACCCCACCCGCGCAACCGACATGCCGCGCTCCCGAATCACCCCGCTCTGGGGAGCGACGACCTGGCGCGGAGCGGTTCGGGTAGGCGGCTGGCTGATGAGTGCTGCCCGCCTCGGCCGTTCAAGCGGAATGCAGGATGCTGACTTCTGGTTCGCAGCGGCGGAGAAGTTGGTCTGCCCTTTGCTGTTTGCCGCCGCGACGAACGGCGAGACGATGGCAACGGTGATCCGCTGGCTCGATGAAGGACCAGAGGCGAGCGAAGCGGAGGTAACAGAGCTACTCAGGGAATCTGGCGTCACGGAAGCACAACGGCAATGGAGGGCAACACTGAACCGTGAGGAGCGCCAGCGGTCCTCCATCTATACGACGGCCGAGATCGCGCTGGCCGCGTTTGCCGATCCGAACGTCCTCGAGGAGACGGCGGGCGCCGACTACACCCCGTCGATGCTCTTGGACGGCGGGGCGAACACGCTCTTTCTCTCGGCGCCGCGAATGGAGCAGGAGCGGCTTCGTCCTCTCTTCTCGAACATCGTGCAGGAACACCTCGCGCTCGTTGAGGCTCTGTTCGCGGAGACCGAAAAGCCGCTTGATCCCCCCCTCCTCCTTCTCCTCGATGAGGCAGCGAACATCGCCCCTGTTCCCCACCTGGACCAGGTGGCGGCGACGGTCGCGGGGCAGGGGGTCCAGCTTCTCTCCATCTTTCAGGACTTCTCCCAGGGAGAAGGCGTCTATGGACCCGCCTTCTCCTCTGTAGTGAACAACCATGCGGCCAAGATCATCGGGAGCGGCGTCTCCGACCGGAAGACCACCACGTTCTTCTCAGGTGTCATCGGCACAGGCAAGTTCGAGCAGAAGTCCCGAACCGCGGCGGAGAAAGGTCGCAGCTCGACCACGGAGGGCGAGACCTATCGAGACCTAGCGCCGCCAAGCGTTCTACGGGAGACGCGGCCGGGAACTGGCCATCTGGTCTACCGACACCTGCGTGCGACGAATTTCGGCTTGCGTCCTTGGTTCGAGGAGCGCAAACTTAGGGAACTGCAGCAGGTATCAAAGGGGCAGTCAAGCGGTGAAGGGGGTGGAGCGTGAGCCTCGGCCAAGGTTCTCCGTCGCACGAAGCATCGGACGTAGGCCGCGCAGCGGTCGACCAGCAAGGTCAACCGACCGACGGCATGGGGCCGAGCCTTGCTGAGGAGGCGGTGCCAATACGAGACTCGGCGCAGTTGGGCCTTGACCGAGAACGCGAGGACCGGGTGCGGGCCATAGTCAGATCCAAGCCGGCCCGCAAACTCCCAGTTTCGAGACCAAAGTCCCTCTTGACGGTGGCCACGATCGCGTTCCTCCTACTCGGCAGTGCCGTCCTCGCCCTGTCTCGAGGCGGCGAGAGCGAATCAAGCTCGGCGAGGAGTACCGCAATACAGACAGGCCACGATCTTGCCTCTCGCCCACAGCCTTCTCCACGCGTCGCTGCAAGCCATGCGGGGGTTAGCCACCGCGGCGGAGCGACATCTCGAGCGCATCGCCGAGCAGCCGCAATACGCGCAAAGCGAGAGCGGCAGCACGCGACGCGAGCGCGAATGAAACGTAGGAGCCGGGAGAGTCAGGACGCCGTGGGAGAGCCAGCAGCAGAAGCTGCGACGAGCCCGCCGCCGAGCGTCGAAGAATCGCCGCCTGTGATCGAAACCGAAGCCCCACCTCCTGCGCCTTCAACTTCCACTCCGCCCTCCACGGCGGAAAGCCAAGCACAAGGACAGTTCGGCTTTGAACGATGAGCCAGGTCCGACGCGAGCACGAGGAGCAAAAATGAGAGCACAGAGATTCGGAGTCGGTCGATTTGGAGGCTTTGCGCTCGTCTTGATCGCGATTGCCGCCACGTTGATGGGCCCGGTGGCGTCGGGTAGGGCTAGCGAAGGGCCTGCGCACTACCTCTTTGAGGTTTGCGATCCATCGCTTCCCGGCGGAAACACGCCCGGGGTCTTCTTTGAAGGCGACACGCGCTACGCGATCCCAAACAACACCTGCTCACAACAGGTCAGCGGCTCGCTGGGGATCTCAGCGCCCGGCGGCCTCTCCAAGGACACTGGCAGTGAAAACCGCTGGACCGTCCCGGTCTCTGCGCCTTCCGGCGGAACGGTGGAATCACTGACGATCTCGGCAGCGACGTGCGGCGCCTCGGGGGTCAGCAATCAGAACTACGTCTTTCAGCCGGGCTGGCCAGGCAATTGCGTCGGCGAGGTCCAGCGCACTTTCCACCTCCCATCAGGAACAAGCCGCGCAGACGTGCCCATAGCCCTGGAATGCCACAGCGTTTGCCAGTCATCGGTGTCCATCTACGCCCGCTACATCGTCGCCAAGGAGGTCGATCCGATCGCTCCACAGGTCCAGGACGTACACGGGCCGCTCCTCGGCGGAGGCGTAGCACGCGGGCATCAAGTTCTCGAAGCCAATGCCTCAGACCAAGGCGGGGGAATCAGCGGGCTCAAGGTTCTCGTCAACGGTCAATCCGCCGGGGCGCCCAGCTCGCCGGCCTGCGGCACCGGGCAGGTCATCAACCCCAGCATCGTTGGGATCGTTGCGACCTCTCCGTCGCCATGTCCCACCACCTTCACGGGCAAATGGACTCTCGACACCGCCAGCCCCCCATTCAGGCAGGGGGTCAACACGATTCAGGTCTGCGCGTCGGACTTCGCCACGCTAAGCGCGCCCAACACCGGGTGCTCCGCACAGCAGCCGGTCTACGTCGACAACTCCTGCACCGAATCCCCGGTCGCGGGCGGTAACAGCCTGACGGCGAGCTTCGCCGGGTCCAACAAAGGCGAGATCACCGTCCCCTTCAACCATTCCGCCAAGGTAAGGGGCTCTCTAACGAACGCATCAGGCGATGCGATCAGCGGGGCCACTGTCTGCGTTCAGGCACAGACGCTTGGTGTGAAACTTCCCCTGGTTCCGGTCACGACGACCACGACCGATGCTCGTGGCCACTTCACCTACAAGGTGCCTGCCGGTCCCGGCAGAAGGATCGGCCTCGGATACCGGCGCGACTCGTTTCAGATCGACCAGCAGCTGCGCTTCCGGGCGCGCGCGAGGCCAACGATCCGCCTGAGCACGGACCAGATTGCAGCAGGAGGGCGAGTCAAGATTTCGGGAAGGGTTCCGGGGCCCAACGCCGGCGGATGCGGGCTCATCTTCGAGGCCGCCGCCCTTCACTCAAACGAATGGTTTGAGTTCGAGAGGGCGACTACGAACAGGCGAGGCGTCTACCACCTCAGCTATGTGTTCGATGCGACCACCAAAAACACGGTGTACAAGATCCGGGCCGTAACCCAGCAACAGGGTGGCTACCCGTGGCAGTCCGGCCACAGCGTGCCCGCCATTGTGCGGGTTTACGTGGGCGGATAGGCAGGGCCGTCGTCTACTTCAGGCAAACAGCCTCGACTTCGGCGACAGCGCTGCCGCCGGAGTTGCTTGTGAAGCGTCCCGTCACGCCCTGAGTGTCGCCGTTGATGAACGGTAGCGTCTGCAAGAAGCCGACTTCTCGGTTGCCGGGATTCGTGAAAACGAATCCACCGCTGATGAGGCGTTCTCCAGGCGCGCAGGTGACCGCTTCGGTGTTGGAGGCTGTCCAGGTTCCGTTTTCGGCAACGGCATCTTGGTCGGTGATCTGGACGGTGTGGATGGTGAGACCGCCAAGCGCCCCGCCATAAACGGAGCCCGGTGCGATGGCCCCGGCAGTAACGGAATTGGCGGCAAGGGCAGTGGCGGTAACGGAGCCTTTAGCGAGGATGGCGCCTGTTACGGCATCCTTTGCAAGGGCTTGTGTCTTGACCGCGCCCGCCTTGAGCTTTGGAGTGGTCACCGCGCCCTTCGCGAGTGCCTTCGGATGGACCGCGCCCTTGGCGAGCGTCTTCGCAGTCACCGCGCCCGGAGCGATATCCCCCTTGCGGACGAATGCGTGGCGAGACCCGGCATCGGCGCTACTCGAGAGAGCAACGACGAGGGCGAGAAAGCCAAAGAGGAGGCCCAGCGCCCCCATCGCCGTTCCGGGATTGGGTCGCTTGAACGCAGTGCTTACCATCTTGGCCTCCTATCGCCTTTTTGGGCCTGATTCCGACGGCCCCGATCTTAGAGCCAAGACAACAGGGGACGCCCAAGGTTTCGGCCCTCTGCTCAATCGAGATCGGCGAGCGTCAGGGCGATCCACTCATACTCGCCGTTGCGGATCGGCACGCCGTGAGGATCGCTCGCCGCCGCCGCGTTCAGCTCGTCGTGGGTGAAGGTGCCTTCCCTGTACGCCTTGATGCGCTCGTCCAGGGGCATCCTCGCGAGCCGAGCCGCAACGTCGCGGGGCGCCATGCTCATGCCGCGCCGGGGCGAACCCGTGGCAGAACTCTGACTTGAACCCTTGGGAATTTCGGTTGACTGAGTGCTCATTCGAGTCTCCTTCTGGAATCTCGCCCCGCGAGTGCGGGAGCCGTTGCCGACCGAAGGCACGCCGAAGGCGTGCAAAATCCAGGAGGTCGGCGGCTCCCGCATGAGACGGCCAGGGCCGCGCAGCGAATCAAGCGGAGTCAGCGCTACACGACCGTCTGGGATCAGGAGGCGAGGAGAGGCATTCATTTACCCCTTTGTCAAAACGCGCCACTGAATCTGTCGCAAAATTTGCAACGACCCCAGTGCTTGTCCGGCGTTCGGCCGGGCTATTCGGAAGGCACTTCGATCTTGATCGACGGCCCGGAGTCGACCCAGAATTCCAGGAAGCCGAAACCCAACACACAGTCGCCAGATACATGAACCGTGACCTCCGCGGGGTCAAGGAACAGGCTGCCACCGCTAAGCACGAGCCTGATGGCGACATGATCGGGAGGAAGGGTCTCGACTCGTTCGAGGTCGCCCGAAAAGCCGCAGCCCAGGAATCGGCGGTGGTCGTTGAACTCGACGGTCACATGCTTCCCCAGCATCGCTTGGAGGGACCCCAGAGCATCGGCAAAGCTGATCTTGCGGAGAGCATCCACCTCTGGATATGCCCCTGGAATCATTTTCTCTCCCCCTCTCTCAGGAACCTGCGCACCGCAGCGCGCCCCTCTGAGAGGCACCGATTCACTTTCGTCGTCGTCCATCCCTTCATCTTTGCGATCTCCTGGTAGGAGTAGCCGAGCCCGAGCAGCAGCAGCGCGTCTCGCTCGGCCGGCTTCAAGGTCGCTATAAGCTGGGCCGTGCGAAGCGTCTCGTCGCGGCGCTCGATCAGCTCCTCGGGACCGCTGGTTGCCGCGCGAGTCGCCGTGGCAATGTCCTCCAAGCCACCGAGAACGACGTCGGTTACCTGAGACCGCCTTCTCGAAATCTTCCAAGCGCAGCGCTTGACGACCACTTGCATCCAACGCAGCGCATTGACCCCCGTCGGACCGTCATAGAAGCGCAGGAACTGTATGCAGGCGTCGGCCAGGGCATCTTCGGCGTCGTGGCTCGTCCTGGAATGAGCCTGTGCTTGGCGCAGCAGTCGCGAACGGTTCACCTCGAGTAGTTCTGTGAGGATCGTCCTCCGGGCTTCATCGGTCCGGCTGTGTGATTGGAAGGCCATGCGGCCCCCCTGCACGCGAAGCGTGCGACCATCAGGGCCGCGGGGCCTTCCAATCGCTCAGCCGGACCAACTCGTCACAGGGGGTTGCGATTCCGCCAGCCTGGAGCAGTGAACAGAGGCCTCTAACCCACCAGCGCCCAAAACAGAGCCGCTTCGATGAAAGCGCCCTTTGTCTCGGTATATGCCTCGCGGTCATTCACGGTGGCGCTGAGCCAGGTCGCGCTTCAGTGCCACATACTCAGCGGCGAGCTTCGCATCAGCACGAAGACGGTCGCGCATCAGCGGCCGCAGCGCGAGAACGCGGTGGGTCGGGAGCGGTGCAGACTGAGAAAGGTGTCACCTTTAACCTGCCCCCCCTACATCGTCGCTGTTCTGCTCAGCGGCTGGGACAAGGCGGTCCTCCGCTGTCAACCGAACGCGGACAACATCGAGATCCTCGATGAAGTCCGGCAGGTCATTGGTGGCGACAACAATCTGGAGTTGGTCCGCATATTTCTCATGTAGATCTGCCAATTGAGACCAGATCAGTCTGTACCGAGCATTGTCATACTCGCCCCGTCCCAGGTTCTTGGTGATGCCGTCAATCATCAAGAGCTGAGGGATCTTTAGATCGAGATCGAGCGTCGTTCGGTGCAGTGCCAGCATGTACGCAATGTTGATCAGAAGAGCCATACCGCCGCTGTGACGGTCCACCGGTCGTCCGTTGACGATCGGCTCGTAGCTGCCGCGATTGATCGCAGCGCGGGGCTCCGAATCATCCTCGAACTGAGGCAGTTGAAGGGCCTCTACGAAGTCGCTAAGACGACCTTCGAGGTGCTCAATACGGCCCTGGGCCTCATGGTCCGTACGTTCAGCTCGCCGCAACTCCTCCTCGATGCGACTTCTATCGCCCTGCAGCTGCTCAGCCTGCACGCGAGCTGTATCTGCCTTCTTCAAAAGGCCTAGGTATTCCTCATATCGATCTATTGCTGCTTCCGCCCTGGACTGAGTAGCGGCGAGCTGGGCGATCTCCTCTGCTCTATCCGACACGAAGCCCTCGGTTAGCTGATCGAGTTGCGATGCTGCAGCGACTCTCTGGGTCTGAATCTCGGCTATCTGATGGTCGATCTCCGTCACCGCTTTGGCGTGCTGCTCGCGCAATTCGTCCGCCTCGTCTATTTGCGCCTCGATCCGAACTTGCTCAACCAAGAGGTCCTCGCGAGTCGTCTCTTCAGAGGGAACCTGATGACAGAGATAGCAATGACCCTCCTCAGCGCGCTCGGTGTCGACGTCCTGACCACAGCGAGGGCAGAGCCGAAAGTCAAAATCAACTAGATGTGAGCCAGCCACAACAGCCTTCGTCAGCCGTACGCTCTGCGCGCGCAGTTGTTTGGCGAGTTCGGCCATTTGCGCCTCTCCCACCAACTCGCCTTCCCGGCGTCCCTGGAGATCGGCCAAGCCGTGATCAATCTGGCGGAGAGTTCTCGTTGCCTCGACGACCGCCGGGGTCTGTTGAGCCTCGGCGGGAAGTTCGCTGCGACGATTCGAGATCTCAGCAAGCTCCGTGCGCGCCCGATCCAGATTCGCTTCGATCTTGGCCCGATTTGCTAGTTCCGTTCCCTCAAGGAATTCGTCAAAGGCGCTGTTTCCCGACCTCAAGGACCGCAGTTCGCCCTCCACGCCCCTGAGTCTCTCTTGCAGGTCAGCCACACGAACGTCATAGCTGCCGAAATAGATCCGAAAGGCAACCCTCCTCTTGTAATCCGTGAAGAAGTTCGTGGAGCCGAGAACGTCTATATCGATCTGCTTTTGGGTTAGCCGGCAATAGCGCAGGTAGTCAGCGATACTGACTGGGGTGGTTGCAGCCTCGGCAGGCCGACTGGGCGCGGTCGGAATACGTAGGCGGGGCAAGCCGAAACGGTCAATCAACCAGTCGCCGTAGGTTTGGCGATCAGGCTGGTCGCTCCGCATCGCCGGCAGGCGGGCTGCGAACTCACCACAGGCGACATCAACAGGCGCATTGTCCGTCTGCGTTAGGCGACGGACTACCGAGATTTGCTCGTCTCCGATTAGAAAGCGCCCGGAAAGATCCGAAACGCGTCGAAGCTCAGGGATGATCCCATCGAAGTCCGAGCCCAGCATTACCCGAAGCAACCGCATAAGCGACGTCTTGCCGGTAGTGGTATCGCCAAGAACGACGTTCAAGCCAGGCTCAAAGTCGACGCTGCGGGACGTTCCTACAAGCCCTAGCTTCTCAATGCGAAGTCTCAAAGAACCCGGCCCCAATCCGCTCCCGCAACCTCGGGGAACGTCCTGTAGATGAAGTCCTTGAGCCACGTTCCGGTTTGGGTCGGGAACTCGGTCTTCAGATTTCGGGCGGACCTCGCCGTACGGCTCCAAGCGTCATCCTCAGCGATGGCATTCGCAACCTCATGGCCAGCCTCGGTGACGCGAAAGCCGATGTATCTCGCCTGAGGCACAGGGACTACCAAGCCTTTCCCGATGAGCCGCCCCAGGAGTCCGTAGTACGAAGGGTCCCAAGGCCCATATCGGTAACGAACCATCCGTTGCTCAATAGCAGGCTCGGGCTCGTCCTCGACGGCGACTACACGATCGCGTGCTGCCATTGCTCGCTCGAAAAAGCGCGGATAGCGAAGAAGGAAGTCGAGCTTGGCAAGCTTGACTCGCCCTTGGAGATGCCCGCCGCCTTTACTGAAGGCATTGATCAACAGGAGCAATCGGGCCTCGCCCTCTTCCGTCGGAGCAAACGCTGAGCTAGCCATCGCTCCTCCAAGCAAAGCGACAGCGGTCGCTTAGGTCGCAAACCCCTCCCATGAGGAGGGCCGGATCGCGTTGATACATATTGGAGGGGTCGTAAGTCCTCGGTTGCGCTCCAAGTCGCTGGAGAAGGTCTGCGTAGACAGCCGAGGCCGGCGAAGGGGCATCACTGTGAAGGCTCAAACTCGCATTCGCACCAACCAACAGACGCTGCCGTAGGTCCTCAAGCCTGTTCTCAGCATCGCTCCGCAAACTCTGAGAAAGCACTTCAATTTCTCGTCTGGTGGCGTTGGCCCTGAGCTGCTTCGCTTGGTCGACAAGCTCGGCCGGCGCACCGGCAGAACGAAGCTTTTTCTCAAGCGCGGTGGCCTTGAGAAGATCGGGGTCCGTAATTTCGGATAGGGCTGGAGCCGTCCCTGAAAGGACTGCGCCGAGAAGCGCCGCAATGGCACCCTGCTCTAGGCGCTTTGCCTCGACTGATGACTGTTGAGAGTCGTCGGCATCAAAGAGAATCTGCGGCCACTCGGACAGCAGCGTTCCAGACATCGCCTGTGAGATCCGCTCAATGCAGCGGTCGTAGATCTCTTTCAGTTCGCTTGCCGGCAGATCGCCCGCTACGCCCATTAGCTGCTGGAAGTTGAGTGCAGCGATGGAATCGCGTGACGCAGAAGTGAGGATGCGGATCCGAGCGAGAAATTGTCTCGCCTCCCCTAGGCGCAGGGGCGTATGCCCCTTCATGAGTTTTAGGACTTGGCGAGCGAGGTCATCATCAACGACACCGTCGCCCTCTGGTGGGAACTGGCGGATTGGATCATTGCGTTCGAGGGCTCCCTCCAGAACAGCTTCGTAGACGAACTCGCGATCGTCCTCGACATCGGAAACGGCTCGATGAGTTCTGAGGAGACTTCGAAAGGCGCCGCGCTCTGCGCAGAGGTCCCTCAGTCTCCAGAGTCCATAGTCGGGGTTACGAGTCTTGATCTGCTGGAAGCGAACTCGTTCGTCCTCTTCAATGCAGACATCCTCGATGTGCTCGCAGATCACGGCGGTCACCCCCTGCGCAGCGCCGCAAACTAGGCAGCTAGGGAACGCGACATGCGCCTGGTACCTGAAGCGCTCAAAGGCATCCCGGCCACCGTCGTCGGGAGGTATTACTTCGCTGAGGTCCAAGTCCTGACCTAGCTTCCGACCTGGCCAGCACTATCCCTGATTAAACGCTTTTTCATCGCGCCACCCTTTCATGCGCCACAGCCCGGTGCAACACGGATACAAGCGGCCGGCGCCAGTGTTGCGCCAATCCGCCCCTGAAACAGCCGCTCTCAGCGGAGGCAGCCGGAACTGGTTCAGCTCTCCAGCCCGTTTTTAGCCAGACCTCGTGACCCGAGGGCCTCTCGCCCACTTTGGCTCGATCACCGAGCGGACGGCGCCGATACCCAGACGCCCATCTCGCCTACGTTCATTAGCGGGTCGGAACAAATGCGTCGCGCTCGGTGACCCGTTGGCTCTCCCGCCCAAGGGAACTCTGAATACGCCGAAGCCGCAACTCGACCTCGGCTCGCTCGCGCCGACGAGAGGCGTCAGTTGGTTTCGCCCCAAGCGGCCCCTCGCCTCGGGACGTGACGCGGTTCCGCTGCCGATACCCGTAGATCAAATTGACGCCCGTGTTCCAGAGCGCCGCCTCGCCGGGATCATCAGGACGATGGCCCAGTGCGCTCACGATCATTTCCGAAGGCTGAATGCGCTCCTTCGCAATCGCCTGTCGGCGCAGCTGCAAAAGGCGATCGTCAATCAAAGCGAGTTCGGCCCGCTCGGGACCAGTGAGTTCTGAAGGCTGGCGTCGCTCGGCCCGGACTCGCTCCGCAAACGGCTCGCGCTCGGTCTCAAGGCGGCGGAGCTGCTCTGCGGTCATCTGCGCCGCGCTTTCGATCCGCGCGAGCTCGCCCTTGGCTTTGGACGAGATCGAGTCGCGCTTGCCCACGAGCGCCTGCAGGCGGCTTTGGCTTTCGGCGATTCGCCGGTCGAGCATGTCGAGTTGCTCTTGCGCGGAGGACAGGCGCTGGTCCTTTTCGAGATGGCTGACCAGTCGCTCGCGCCGAGCGGCCAGCTCGAACTCTCCCAAACCTTCGATGCGCTTGCGGGCCGAGACCTCTGACGCGGAATACTCGCTGGCGACCCGCTCGGCGCCGAGCCGGAGATCGTGGGCCTCGTCGGCGACCTCTCGCTTCGCCGGCCCCAGATCGGGATCGAGCAGATCGGTGGCGGCGACGCCGTAAGCGGTCGTCTCCCCCCGCGCGCGGGACACCGCGACCAAGAAGTCCTCTCTGGAAATCCCGGTGTCGAGAAGTGAAAAGGCAGAGTCGAAGGTCTTCGACTGCGTGGCGTAGGTGGTCATCGCGTAGGCGTGCTGGACCGGGGCCTCTCCGCCATCGGTGCGGCGCTGGAGGTAGGTCGGGGTGAGAATGACCGTGCGCTCGTCTCCGCCGATGCGCCGAAGCATCAAGTGCTGCTCGCCGGCGTCGACTCCGGTGACCTCCCAGCGCTCACGGTTGGAGACGTCTGGGGTGTTCACGCGGGTCATCACCCTGTCGCCCACCGCGAACTGGCGCCCCGCAACCGTGACTTGGCTGTTCCCGAGGTGGCCTTCAGCGGCGAGGATCGCGCGCGCCCCGTCGTTGAGATCGGCAACATCGCGGGTCCTCCTGGCGATCATCACCGAGTCCTCGCCCGCCCGGAACCGCCGGTGCCAGTCGAGCATCATCGCCTCCTTCACCTCGTCGAGCGTGTTGCCTATCACCAAGCGCTCCTGAGTGCGAAGAAGATCGAGAGCATCTGATCCCCGGCCCTCGTGTGCGAGTTCGACAATGCGACGGTCGACCGGCTCGCGCTGGCGGCGGATTTCGGTGAGGACCGTCGTGTCGACCTCGTTGGTGAGGTGCCCGAAGATTCCACCGGGACCGACGGCGCCGATCTGGCGCGGGTCGCCGATGGGAACGAGCTTCCCGTCACAGCGCTCTACCCAGTCGAGCACGGCGGCGAACTGCGGCGTGGGCGTGGTCGAAGCCTCGTCCATGACGATCACGGCTCCTCGAGGAAGGGGCTCGATCCCGGCAGAGGCGGCCTCCTCGCAGTGGATGAGGAAGGCCGTGACCGACATTGAGGGAATTCCGGCGTGGTCCTGCAGCTCGCCGGATGCGCTGCGAGCGGTGGCAATGCCCAAGCCGTAGATACCGCTTCCGGCCCAGACCTCGCGCGCCGCTTCCAAGGCTGTCGTCTTCCCCGATCCCGGCAGCGCGGCGACCGTGACGATCCTCTCGCCGCCAGTCGTCAGGCGGCGGACCATCTGCACCTGCTCGTCGCTCAGGTAGTGGTGTCGGGCGAGGACGGCCGCCACTACGGACTCGTCGGCCACGGCCGCCCCTGCGGTCGCTCCGTCGCGAGCGCTCTTGAGGATTCGCTGCTCCATCTCCCAGATTCGCGGGGTCGTGAAGTAGCTGGTCGCAAGCGGACCCTCGCCGTGGTGGATTTCGACAAGACGATCGCTGTCTAGGAGGGACCTTGTGGCCGCCTCGAGCTGCCCGGCGTCGGTCCCTTCGCGCATTCGGTTCGCGAGGGCGCAAAGGAGGTCGCGACGGTCGAAATGGGAGTGGGTCGACTCAAGGTCCCCCAACGCGCCGTCGATCTCGCCGGCGCTCATCGGGCTTGGTTCCCGCCCCCTCGTGTGGCCCAGCGTCTCCCCAATCGACTGCTCGCTGACGCCGAACTCCGCGGCGCCTGCGCGCCAGTCCGCTCGCTGGTTGTCCGGATCGACGCCGTAGTCCTTCGCGTCGCGCGTGCGATAGGCCGCGACTTCGGCGGCGGCCGCGGAGCTGGTCCCCCGCTCCGCCATCTCGGCGACGATCTCGCCGCGGCGTTTGCTGAAGAACTCGATCAAGCGGCGCTCGAACATGGCGAGGTCGGCGTAGCCGTTCTCGACCTTTCCCCAGGCGACTCCGAGCTCGCGTGTCAGGGCGGCCCGGAGTGCCGCCTGGTAGACGTAGCCGGCGGCCTTGGCCTCGCGCAAAAGCGGCGACTGGCGCTTGGGGTTGGCGAGGCTGAGCCAGCGCCCGTCGGAGAGGGCGCGGGTCATGTTGGCCGTGACCAGGTGGCTGTGAAGCGCCATGTCACCGGCACGAGATGAGCGATGCAGGAAGCTCATTGAGATGAAGCCCTGGCCGGGCTCGATTTCCTTCCCGCCCTTGCCTCGCTGGACGAAACAGGCGTGGCGTTCGAGGTAGCCAAGCGCCTCTCCGATCGCCTCGTCGTGGGCGCGAAGGACCGTCGCTTGAACGTCCTCCGAGCCGATCGCCCAGAGCAGGGAGACCGACTTCGGTGCGCTGAAGCGAATGTCGTAGCCCAAGATCGGCTCCAATCGCCGTGTCTTCCCGGAGGCGTCGGTGAAGGTTCTGGCCTCCGGCCGCTTGACGAGGACCTGACCCGTCTTCGGATGCTTGCCGGCCAAAAGGGCGGTGTATTCGGCCCGATCGACCTCGCCTGAGAGACCAAGCTCCGCGGCCAGATCCCCCATCCATTGCCCGGGTGCCTCGCCGGGCTTCGTGTAGTAGTCGTCGCCGCCTTCAGCCACGGCTTCGATCCAGTAGTTGGCATTGGCCTTGCCGATCTTCGTCACACCGACCATCACCCCCCTTGTCAAAATCCGCGGCCCGATCTGTCGGGGAATCCGCATGGTTCGTAGTGTGTCGGGCTGTAGGGCTGTAGTCGTGAAGGGGGTCTGAGAGCTGCCTCTGGGCTGGTCTCAGGGCCTGCGTAGCTTGGTAGGGCTCTCGTGCCTGCCTGGCTCTCGTGGTGGCGCTGATGGCTCTAGCTGCGATGGGGGATGCGTGGCTGCATGAATGCCGTCGGGATCGTGGACGTTGCTCGCCGCGAGGCGACGCGCAGGCCAGCGCCGTTAGACACCTATGCGAACATGCGTTCGTGTCCCTCTCAGCTTTGCATCATGCGCTTAGAGACAAGGACGCAGAGCGCTCGTTGGAGATCGCGAGGAGCCTTCGGCATGTGCCGCTGCGCTACGCGATGCGGATAACGCTGCTGCTGGCCGAGAAGAGGCACCGCCTCTACGAGGCGGCGGCCCGCCGGGTCTTGGTGCGCGTCATTGTCGAGCTGGACCCCCCAATCATCGAGGTGAGGAAGCTCGCAAACGTTTTGGCCCACGTCAACGACTACCTCTACTGGTACGAGGCTCAGCTTGCGCTGCGCGATGTGGTGGCCCAACTCCACCGCATGGCACGGCACCCGAGCGCTGATCTCCACAGCCCCGCGGTTAGGCCGCGCGAGGGCATCCAACGAGAGCAATCGGCAGACCCACCTGGGACAGACGACGACTTCCTAGCCGACCTGAAAGCCGCCATCCCAAATGCCCCTGCTCGATGGCTCGATAGCTATGGGCCACCGCACGCTTAGGCGCGGCGTCGATGCAAAGCTGAGCGAGGAGATCGGCCATCTTCACGGAGATGGCGGAACCTTCGGGTCATGCCGCTGCAAACAGCTGCGGAGCGCGAAGTCTTCGCCACGCCCAGGCGGCGGCCGCCGCGAGGACTTCTCCGTGGCAGGGATCGGGAGCGCACCAGCACCCGAGGCGCTCGCCATGCAGGGCAGCGAGCTTCTCAAGGGAGATCCGACCGGAGCGGATCTGCTCCCATAGCCAGATCCGATAGCAGCGGATCGCCTCCTGGCGCGAGCCGACGACGATCACCCCCGGAACACCGCTGAGCCGGTGCGCGTAGGGATTTCCCCACTCGCCCGGCCGTCCCGTGCGCGGGTCATCGCCCCGGCCGATGTAGACATCAAACGCCTCGCGCCGACAGTGGACGATGCCGCCGCTCATGGCTCGCGAACCTGGATGCAGTTGGCTTCCGCTATGTCGATCATGTGGCGGGTGCCGGGACCGTCCAGCGGGTAGGCGTAGCAGTAGTCCGGTGGAAGACGGGCCATCGCCTCATTGCGCCGGTATCCGGCCGGCTTGTCGTAGAAGTCCCACAGCGCCGGCATCGTCGCGACGTGAATTCCAAGGGCACGAGCCTCCTCGCGAGCGATGCGATCAGCTCCCCCCGCCCCGCCCTCGATCACGATGGAATCCGGCGGCAACGATTCCAAGTCCCGGCGGATGCGCTCGCGGTCGGTCCACTTGCGCGAGCCGCAGAAGATGGCGACGACAGGGGCGGCGCTCATGCCGCCACCCCCGCCCGTGCCCAGAGCTTCACTTCCTTGTCCACCACGATCTCCTGCCCGAGTGCCTTCTTCCGCTTGGGACCGAGAACCCCGACACCCTCGATGAAGTCCCCCACGTTCAGGCCACCGGCGCACCGCTCAGCTTCATCGCCGCTCGTGTAGAGAGAGACCGTCGGCGGCTCGCTCGCCGGTCCGTCTGCCTCGCCGATCACCGGAATGCGACAAACCGCGACGCCTCCACCTGATCGTTTGAACTCGGGTTCCGTGGCGATCCAGCCTCGCGCGAAGGTCCGGATTACCGGCTCCTTCCCCTCCGGTGCCTCTGCTCGGTTCTGCTCTGCTGCCATCGCAATCGCTTCCTTTCTCGCCCTGCTGGGCCTCGTGCTTACTTGCCTGCCCCAAAAGCGAGGGACTCCGGCCTGCGCACCGAGCGAAGCGAGGGGAAGGGAGCGAAGCGACCTTGCGCCGGACGGTGCCCGAGCTACGCTGAAAGCAAGTGAGCGCGGTCCCATAGAGAGAGCAACCGCACTTGGCGGCTCCCTGGAAACGACTGCATAAACACGACAAGAGCCCGGTGTTGCCACCGGGCTCTTGCTGTTAGCGGGAGGGACTAGAACGGAATGTCGTCGTCACCCCCGCCGACCCCGACCGGCTGCCGATCCTCGGACCCATCCGAGGCCGTCGCGCTGGCGGAGTCTCCGTTCGTCGGCTTGCTCCCGAGGAACTGGACCGAGTTGGCGATGATCTCGACCTTCTGGCGTTTGCCGCTGCCGTCTTTGGCCTCCCACTCGCGCCAGTCCAGACGGCCTTCGACCGCGACCGGACGCCCCTTGGAGAGGTAGTTGGAGCAGTTCTCGCCCTGCGCGCCCCAGACCTTGACGTCGAAGTAGTTGGGCTTGTCTTCCCATTCGCCGCTCTGGCCGTTCTTGCGGCGGGAGTTGACCGCTACTCGCAACTCGCAGACGGCTGTGCCGCCCCCGGTGTGCCGAAGCTCCGGGTCCCGGGTCAGGTTTCCGGTGATGACGACTACGTTGACGTTTGCTGCAGACACTGTGGCCTCCTTGTGAGGTGGTTCGATTGACGAGCCCAGGTAGGGCGCGCGACCGAACGTGCGGAACCGAGCCGGAGGCGAGGGGAACCCCCCTTGCGGGGGTTGAAGCTCGGGCGGCGTGTGCCACCCTGGCGGGAGGAAATCGGACTGCCTCTCACGGTGGAGCCGACGAGCTACGCCGCCAGCGCCATCTCCTCTACTGCCTCTTGATTTTCGCCACCCTCCTGCGGAGGCTCGACCTCCAGCAAGGTGTCCTCGATGCGCCTGGCAAGCCGGTCGATCAATCCGGCGTAGCGCTCGATCTCATCGCCCTTGCTCCAACCAGTCATGTAGGGGATCGAGGAACTCGAGGTGTCGAGACCGAGCGTGGCGCAGACGGTGTAGGCAACGCACTCGACCACGACCTCCTCTTGGCCATAGCGGAGCTTCGGATCACCTTCTTGGCGATCGACTACAACGAGGGCGTGGGCAAGCTCGTGGACGCCGACGGCGATCTGCGCGTTGGGCGAGAAGTCCTCGCCGACCTCTTCGACGGCGATCCATTTCTGGTCCCGGTCGCACTGACCTTCGGCGCGGCCCTTGACCGCCTCGACCCTGAAGGCGTAGCCGATCGAGCCGGCGAGTAGCTTCAGCGGGCCGAGGAGATGCGCGAGGCTGTCGCCGGAAGTCGGCTGGGACGCCAGCGGATCCAAGTCGACGGGGCCGCCGGGGAACTCGGGTAGCGGGTCGACCTGGGAGCGGTCGAAGACCGAAACGTGGCGGAAGAACGTACGGGGCTTGTCATCGGGATTGGCGCCTTCGGCTTTCCACTTGCAGATCTTCTCCTTGGAGGGTGGGCACGGTGCCGCGATGCGGATGCCGTGCTCGCCCTTGCGAACGGCATAGCCGAGCTCGAGCCAGCGGCGAAAGCCGGTGACGAAGGTCGCTTCGGGAAACTGCAGGGCGATCAGCAGCTGGTTCCGCAGGCTGTAGCGATGGAACCTGCGCCTGACCGAGAGCCAGCGCTGCCAACCCTCGCTTGAGCGCAGCTCCTCGATCGCCTTCGCGGCAAGCTCGCGCTCGGCGGCGCGCTTTTCGGCGCGCTCCTCCTCGCTCGGCGCGTGTCGGGGAGAACTTCGTCTCTTGGCCATCTCGACCTCCGGTGTCGTGCCCGCCGCGGTTGGGCAGGCTTTGCCTCCCGACGCACGGCGGCGGTGGGAGCGCGGTGCTTTTCGGCGGCGGTGTCGATCGCCTCCGCCACCGTCCAGCGATCGGCCTCCGCGACGATGCCTCCCGGCAGTACGCCTTCGCCCGAGAGCGTCGTGAGCATGGTCTGCCTCAGCGTCGGCTCGACCGAGAGGATGGTCTCGGCGGTCGCCTGCTCGGCGACCTCCTTCAACAGGACCATCATCGGCATTTCGAAAGCGCTCATCCCCGAAGCCTCCAACGGGCGGTTGAGCCGTAGCCCTCGACCTCGATACGGCGGTAGGAGGCGTCGTCTCCCGGGATTCCTCCGACTTCCCGACGGGCCTCAGAGGCTTCGCGCCGGCGCTCGGAGATAGTGAGAACCGGACGGCGCTTCAGACGTGTGATTTCGGCGCTCGCCTGCGTCCCGGTCTGCGGGTAGGTGAAGGACTCCCCTGCCTTCTTGGCCAGAGCTTTGATGTATTTGATCTGTTTGGTGGTCGGCTTGCTGGGCTGTGGCTGTGAGTTGGTCATGGCTTCGCCAAAGCGGGCCGGAGGAGGCCGGGCACCGCCCGGCCGGGGGAGGTCTGCTAGGCGGTCCAGCCATGACCAACTCACAGCCACTCCCGGCGTGGCTGCCCGAGTGGGAAGTCAGCCCATTGGATGACCCTCCAGCCGTGTTGGAGACGACACGGCGCAGCTCTTGGGGGAGAGCCTGGTCGCCCAGACCCTCCCCCGGTGATTGCGATGGTTACTTCCTGCTCTTCCGGCGCTGAGACCGGGGGCGCACCGACTTGAGATCGGCACGGAGCAGCTTTTCCGCGCTGGAGTCGTAGACACGGCCTCCGACTCGCTTGGACTGCGGCAGCTCCTGCTCGTCGACGAGGATGGACGCCACAACTGCGTCGCCGACGGTGAGCTCGAGTACCTCGTTGACCGAGCGTGCTTTTTCGACCCGCTTTTCGAGGTACTGGCAGCACTCCTCGACCCCGACGTAGCTGATCTTCTCTTTCGTCTTGCCGGTCGTTTTCAGCTGCTTGACCTCGACGTCCTGCAGCTGGTCCATCGTCAGCCGCAGGCCGCTCGCGGCGAGCTTTGGGTTGTCGTGGATGAATAGCAGCGCGAGCGCCTTCGCTCGGGCAAGGGCGAACTCCTTGCGGCTCGAACCGCCCCGCCGCTGGAGGAGTTTGCGCCCGACTTCCTGGTTTTTGCTGCGTGCTTCTTCGGCCTTCTCCTGGCGTTCGCGGTAGGCGGACTGCCGAGCGGCTTTCTCTTCCTCGGGGCCCGCACCGTCGCTCTGGCCCGCCGCTTTGGCCTGGCGCTCCTCGGCTTCCTTTTTGCGCTCGATCGTCACCTTCTCCTCACGCTCGACCGCGCGCTCGGCGAGGTCGGCCGCGAGAGCGGTGTCGGTGATGAAGGCGTGGGTCTGGCTCCATTCACCGTGGTCGACCACATGCTCGACCAGGCATCCGGCCGCGCGCGCCGCGTCGATCTCGTCCTCGTTGAGCCGAACGGCCGGCTCGCTCGGGCTGTGAGGATGGAGGACGCGATAGCGGTCTCCGAGGTCGCGCCGCTTCTTCGGATCGTCGACGACCTGGCTGATCCGCACGGCCTTGGGCGGGATCATCGTGGGCGGGTTCTCGAAGCGGGACTCCGCCGTCAGCTGGAAGAGGTCATCGAAGTGGCGAACGAAGTCGCTGCCCTTGACCTTCCTCCGCACCGCCAGCTCGCAGATGCACTCTGCGACTCGCGGCGACACTTTGGCGACGTTTCGCAGCGCCCGCTCTCCGTCGACCGGGATCTGGCCCTTGCCGATGAATGCCTGGACTCCCTCGGGGAGCTTCAGCAGCCGGAGGTGTGCGCTGACCCAGCTCGCACTCTTCTTCTTGCCGATCCGATCTGCGATCTGCTGATGCGTCATCAGGTTCTCGGCTGCGGCGAGATCCGCGAGACCCTGAGCCGTGTCGATCGGATCGAGGTCATCGCGGATCAGGTTCTCGACCAGCGTCGCGGCCCGGGAGGCTTGGAGCGTTTGCTCCCTCGAGCCCTTGACCGGCCGGATGACGGCTGGGCCCTCGGTGAGGCCCGCGCGCTTCGCGGCGATCAGACGACGCTCCCCGGCGATGATGGTGTAGCGGTCGCCTTGCTTGGGGACGACCGTCAGTGCCGTCACCAGGCCGTCCTGTCGGATGCTCGCCTCCAACTCGGCAAGGCTTGCCTCGTCGAAGTGGGTGCGTGGGTTCACGTCGGGGTCGACGTCGATCTTGGATAGGTCGAGAACTGCGGTGGTGAAACTTGGCTGGCTCATGGAGCCCTCCTTTTGCTCTTGCCCCCACCCGATGCGGGAGCCGGTGCCCCCCGCATGCACGGCGAAGCCGTGCAAAAATGCGAGGGCCGGCGAAAGCAAGGCGTTGATCCTCAGCCAGTGAGCTTCCGGCTCAGCAGAGGACTCCGAACTCCGCTGGATGCAAAGCCGATGGAGGACGCCCAGCACGCCCCTGAGGGCGTGCGCTTCCTCGGGCGAGTCGGCTCCGCAAAAGGTTGAAACCGCAGCCACGCCCACCGCAGCTAGGCACGACTTCCTCAGTCGGACTGAGGGCGGCTCAAGGCCCGACGTGTCGTGAGTCTACGCCCCCCTTCAAAGTTCTTCATTCCGCAAAAGCGGAGACGATAAACAGACTCCTGGCCTTAAACTCCGGGGCCTATGAATTCCCCTTCTTGTGATCCGAGCTGTTCAACGACTTTTCCGTCAGCGGAATAAAGAGTCACCTTCGTTGCATGGCTGCCAGCAGGATAGAACCGCATCGCGTAACGAACATTTCGAAGCCATACAAACTTGTCTCGAAGTTTCTGCGCTGGGAGCTTTGGCCGAATAGTCAAAGGCTCACCGCTGCTCATTCGCGCAACGATCCGAGTAACGCGACCGCTAACGGTCCCGCCAAAGACCCGGCCCGAACTCGCCATTTCGTCTCGCGCGCCAATTGTGAAGCGGTCAGACAGGTGCCCGCCCGCTGGGATACCCCATTCAAAGGCAAAACTTCCCCTAGCCGTGCCAGAAGGAACGAACCTTGATCCAAAGAGCCAGCTACCGCAGCTTCCATTTTCACGAATGGTCGCAGTGATGGTCCAAGGGTCGCCGCTAGGGTTCTCGCCGCTATCGACCAGCTTTTTTTGAGGCTGAACGCACTTTCCAGACCCGCTGGCCTCCTTCGGGGAAGCGGATACGGCCGGCAAGACATAGACAAGAACCAGAAAGACGGCGGCCGCGCCGAGCAGTCCGAAAGCCCATCGAGACTTCGCTGATATCTGCATTTCTACAGGCTACCTCATTACTGAGTTGTTTCGTAGCTTCTGGCTAGTACGAACCATGGCCACAGTACTCTTGGGCATGGAGCCTGAGGGTTCCTTCGCCACCTCCCTCGACTGAGTCTTTCCCGTCAGTGATTACTCCCAGGAAGCTCGACCATTTTATGATCATCTCATACTGATATTCGTACTCAGTTCCAAGCAGGCAGTCGAACTGGGTCGGGGTTCCATTCCAGTTCCCCCATTCTCCCTGCCAATGATCGCCACCTGGGTCAGCAGGCTGGCGTGGGGTTCGCGCGATGTAGTCGTCGCTCCCGACCACCCGAAAGGCCCTGATGATCTTGTAGACCCAAACCCTGTATGTAGGTGTGTCGCAATTAATGCGATACCTCATATAGAACTTGCCATAACCTCCGCGGGTTCCGGCACTCCTTCTTACCTTTGGTGAATAGACATGAATGTTGCCTTCACAAGGTCCCAGCCGAGCGATGTCCCAAGGCTTTGCGCCACTGGGGTCAGCCTGATTTACCGGGTCTGCATTTGCATAGTCATATGTGTTTGCAGATCCACCCGCGACAGGGTCGACTGAAATGAAGCGACCCAGGGCCGGTATGTAACTGCGAACTCCCATTTGAACGATGCCTGACGGCAGTTCGGTCCGGCGCTGCCTCCCGCCCAGCCAGCCATATCTCGGAGTACCACCTTTTTTGGGATTGCCGAACTCATCGGATTCAAAGGTAGCCGTTGGTCCTGTGGCTGTAGTGCTTAGGCTCGCCGTGGCGACGACATCGCCATGAAGGTTGGCGAGCTGGAGCTTGGTTTCGCCAGAGCTTTCTTGGATGGCCGCCAACTGGCCACCAATGCCAACTATGTTGCGGGTCCATTTGGATCCTTGGTCGATCCAGCTAGGAGAATCAGAAGGGGTGGAATAGTGGAACACTTCGGTTCCGCCTGACCCTCCGGTTTGAACGCGCTGGCGCGGACGCATCATCGAGTCAAGCTGGTAGCTGTTGGTGATCCCGCCTTGGGACTGGCTGGCGATCATGTCGTTGCTGTAGAAGGTGGTTGACAGCGCTCCGCCGCCTGCGTATTTGCCGGGCAGGTTGGTAATGCGCCCGAAGGGGTCATAGGTCACTTCCCCGACGAGGCGGTCCGCTGCATCGTAAGAATATTTCTGTGGCGTCACTGAAGATTCGGTGTCGCAGGCACCGCCTGCACCCGGCGCCCTTGTCAGTAGCGCTTGTCGATTCGAGTCCTTGTCATATTCGTAGCTGCGGGTCGTGCAGCCACCGCCCTGCGGGGTGTCCTTGACCAGCGTCAGTCTGCCGACGCTGTCATAGCCGTACTGCTGATTCGACGCTAGGCTTGTCTTGGCGAGGATCTGACCGTAGATCGAGCGTTCATTGCTTTCTTCGAGCCAGGTGCTCGTCGCCTTGGTATAGCTGAGTTTGGAAGGAGCGCCCACCTCGTCGTAGGTCGTTTTCGCCACAAGACCATTCGGCAGACCTTGTTCGATCATGTTGCCGCCCGCGTCATAGGCGGCCGTGAAGGTTCCGGCGGCAGAGTCTTCGAGTTTCGTCAGGAGGCCGGAGGTCGAGTCATAGCCGAAGGTCTGGGTTCCCTTGCCGTCTTCGACGGTCGCCAAGCGTCCCATCAGGTCGTATTTCGCTTTCGAGACGTTGCCGTCCGCGTCTGAGTATTGGATCGGACGCCCAAGGGCATCGTAGGACGTGACGACTTCCTGGTTGTCGCAAGATTCGCAAACGAAACGCTGAGCGATCGGAAGGCCGCTGGTGGAGTCGTAGTCGGTTTCGGTTTTCGGCACGCTCGTTCCACCGCCTTCCTGCTTGCGGCTCACCTGGCGTCCGATCGCGTCATAGGTGAAGACAGTTTTGCGGACGTTGCTTGTGCCTCCGCCAGGGCTTTCCAGCACTTCCGTTGACCTACCGAATGGGCCATAGGCGGTGTATTTTGTGACGAGGACTTCCGGCAACCCCGCCGTGCCCGGCTGGCTGGCCGGTCCGATCTCGCAGGGCCGATCAACGTAGCCCGCCACCGCCGGGTTGAATCCGCCGCATTCTCCACCGGCCCCCCCGCCCCTGTAGTACTTGATCCTGGTCGTGTTCGCGTCCCAGAATTTTTCACCGCCCGGTGTGCGACGTTCGAGTAGCTGACCGGTTTCTTTGTTGTAGGAGAGCACTGTCTTAAGTTCGAGACCGCCTGGATCAACGATCGTTTCGATCGGCCGAAACAGAGTCCAGTCGTATTTGGTTTCGGTGACTCGCTGATCTGCGTCGACGCCTTTGCCTTTGATGCTTGCCCCGGTCGTTTCGGTGGTGATGAGGTGGGGCTTGATACCGGTTTCCGGCCAGCCTTTGTCATATCCGTAGACCGTGTGCAGCCGAGCGGGTTTTGTTTCGCCTGTGTCCTGGAGGCGGACCTGATGCAGCGGTCCCCATTCTTCTTGCAGCTGGGTCCCGTCTTTGGAGTACTTCAATTTGGTGTCGATTTCATGAGACAGAGGCGCCGAGCCCGCTCCGGCTTCGAGGGCGCGGATACGATTCTGCGGAGTCAGTTCGCGGATAACGTTGCCGAATTCGTCGGTCTCGACAGTCGAGATCGCCGGAACGCTTGTCCCGGCACCTGAAGGACTGGCGGTGTTTATCGCCATCCCTTCCGCGTCCATGTAGAGGACGGTCGCCTTCGAGTAGCTGCTGGGCGGGCTCGAGGGGACTTCGTCGGGCCCGAAGATCGCGGTCGCGTCGAGGGGGAGGTCTTCCTGGCCCCATTTTGCGATCTCGGCTCGGCTCATCTCGTAGGGGGCGCCGCCGCCGCTCGTCGGCACTCCGTAGACGATCGTCGTTTGCGCGGTCGGAGAGCCGGCGAAGAGGCTCGGGCGTTTGACGCTGGCGAGACGCCCTGCTTCGGCTTTCTCCCCGGACAGGGCTTTGTATTGGAAGGTCCACGGTTCTGTCCCCGGCGGGTCGAGCGTGAGAAGCTGCCCCGCGGCTTCGCTCGATCCGCTCCCGACGTAGGTGTAGGTCTCTTTCAGAGCCGATAGGCGCGGGTCCCACTCGGCGATCAGGCGACCGGCCGAGTCGTATTTGTATTCGGCCACTGTCCAGCTGCCTTGTTCGGACCCGCTTTTCGGTCCCCAGTAGGTGATGCTCGCAAGGCGATCCCCATAGGAGGACAGACCGCCCCAGTTCGTCGCGGCTTTGTAGCTGAATTCGAGGATGTGGCACCCGACAACAAAATTGAGGCCCTCCGAGCAGCTACGCGAACCGCTGGGCGCCACGAGTGTTTTCAGCCTTCGTTTGCCGTTGACCAAGTCATAGACGTACTTGGCCGAGTTGTCGCCGGAGCCCGTCATCGTGATCGATTTGGGCAGGTATTCAGTGCCGCTCCCCCCGTTGGAGAAGACGGTCTTGTTGCCCTTCGAATCGCTGAGCGTGAAGGTTTCAGTGCCGCGTGTGAGCGACCAGCCCGTCAACTCGGGCGGCGCGTAGAAGGTTTCTCCTTCTTTTTCGAAGGCGTAGCTGTTGCCTTTGAGGTCGGTGAGAAGCGCGTAGCCGCCGAATCCTTCTTCGGCTTCTTCGGCCGTCGGTGGAACCTCGCGGACGCTTCGCCAGTCCGCGCCGCCGGCTTCTTCGACCAGAGAGGTCGGTTTCCAGCCACGCCCGAGCACGCCGGTGTCGCCGGAGGGCCCGGCGTCGCGCGAGCTGTGCGTCCTCGAGACGGACACCCCACCGAGCGGAGAAGGAATCGTGAAGTCGGTGCGGCTGACGGTGTAGTTGCCGGTCAAGAGATCGAGCGAGCCGGGTCCAACCGCTTCCGTCGCGTCGGCCGTACCGCCTACGTCGGGGTTGACGGTGGCATTGCTCGGCGTACTGAAGCCGGAAAGCCCGGCTCCTCCGTAAAAGAGAGCTCGCAGTTGCAGTTTGCCCACTTCGGCCTTGTATTTGGGTTCCAGGGCGGTCGCGTCGAAATAGACGGGGGCGGTTTCTTCCGCCCCTTCCGACGTCGGTATCGGCCATTCGGCGACCGCTTTGCCTTCGGCGTCTTTGACGAATTCCGTCGGAATATCTTCGAACCGGCCTTTGTCGCCCTTGCGGTACTGGAAGGTGACGCCGGTTACCCCCGATTCCCAGGTGGCTTTCAGCCGGAAGCGCCGCGCGCTCTGGGTTCCGTCCATTGGCGAGGCGAGCTTGCTTGTGCTCGGCGCTTTCTCGAAGTATTCGATCTCCATCTTCGGACGCTTCGCCGCTTCCGTGGCGGCGCTTGAATCGAAGGTCACCGAGCGTTCTTTACAGGATGGGTTGCATTCGATTTTGGTGTCGTCCAGCAGCTTCAGCAGGAAGCCGTTCCGATCCCAGATCTGCCCATTGTTGAGCCAGGTTTCTACGAGCTTCGCCATGCCTTTGTCGGCGAATTCCCACCAGCCGGCCTGGCTGCCGCGGTCTTTGGTGAGCAGTTCCGTACCTTCGGAGTTGTAGTCGCCACCGATCAAAGACCAGAAGGCAAAGCCGTTGTACTTGTTCCACTTCACCGAGCTTGTCCAAGATTTTGTGGCACGGCGCAACTCCAAGCCGGACGTGTTGACGGCCGCGCCGGGCGCGTGAACTTTGACCTTGGCTTTGGCTATATAGATTTCTTTTTTGGGAAACCCTCCGACGAGTTTTTCGAGAGAAGAAAGGTCAAATTTCAGGAGGCTGCGCGCCCATTCGTCGGTGCTGCCGTTACGGCGGTAGTAGGCGTAGAGCTGTTTTTGGCCGCCGCTGCCGCAGAGCCCCCAGCCGTTGGTGCCTTCGAGGGTCTGGGGAACCCCTCCGGGGGTTTTGGTTCCGCCGAAGGTGCAGTCAAGGCTCGGATTTTCCAGTTTGAGGGGTGGGTCGATGTGGATCGGTCCGACCAGATCCGGGCGCTCCAACCAGTCCTTGCCCGGCTGGATCGTCAGCACCCATCCGGACCCGGAGTCCCGCTGATGCAGCTCGTAGCTGATATCGCTCGACACCTTTGGCGATTCCGGGGTGCTGTCGAACATGACCGGGGCCGGCAACACGGCGAACGTCTGGCCCTCCGCGTCGCGGAACTCGATCGAGCCATCTTCCAGCAGCTCCGGCCGGAGGCCGTCGGAAGCCTCAAGCTCGAAAGAGTAAGTCGCTACTTGGTCGGCCGACGAGACAACGATGTCTTCCTTGATGCCGTTGGCCAGGCCGTCAAGCTTGAAGGTTGTGCCCGGCATGTCCGCCTCGTAGCTCGCATCCTCTCCGTTCAGGTCTCCGGCCTCGGTCGGGCCTCCTAGCAATCGCGACGAGACCCACTGGCCGTCGTCTACGAGGCGAATTGGACCCGCCCCCAAACGCTCCGGCAGCGTCACATCGAACTCATTGCTGCCGTTTTCAAAGCCCGTTCCGTCCGCCTGGGGCTGAATCTCCTCGCCGATCGGTTTCCAGGTGCCGTCGGCCGCGCGATAGTGGATCGGCGCCTCGAAGATCTCGGTTCTCAGCGCGCCACCGCGGAGTTCGACTGTCCGGGAGGACGCGGTGCGCTCTGAGTGGATTTCGCGCACCACCTGTGGAGCTGCATCGTCGGCTGTACCCGCTTCGCCGGGGTCGTCTTGCCCTACGGCTATTCCTGTTCCAACCGCGAGCAGCATGACCAGCGCAAATCCGACGAGCCTAATTCCCTTCAACTGAGTGTCCTCCCCTTTGTTGGTTGATTCCCTGCGCGAGCCTTGAGGGCTCGGTATGACTGACTCCGTCTACGCCGACGGAACCGCTCCCTGAAAGATTTCTGCTTCCTCGTCTTGGGACAGAAGCCGAAAACACGGTTCCCCCTCACCGAACACCATCTTCACGATCCGAGCCGCTACGAGTGCAGATAGGTGGTATTCCACGGTGGCTTGAGGCAGGCTGTCATCTAGTCGCTCTCGAAGCTCTTCGACCGTCGCCGGCCTGTCGAGCACCCGCATGGCACGAACGATCGAGGTCCTGGTTGCGTTAACGAGAGGCCGGACGCCCATCGGTCGAGAACGCCCGGCCCCATCGTTTTTCGCCTCATAGTCCCCAGTAGGGAGAGGGAGTGCAGGCATACGCCGCCGCACTTGCGGGAGGCAAGCGGCGGTGGCGCGTCGCTGCTGGGTGGAAGTTTTGTGGTTTGTGGACATGTGAAGTTCATGGGCGTCCCAGACGGCAGACTCGGATTTTCCAGTGGAAGGGATCGTCCTTGCCCTGTGCCGCCTGGGGCGCTCAACCCTCAAAATTCAAAAACAGAACTCCGACAACTGACGACAGCTCCGGATCACTGTCCTGCTCTTGAGTAGTGAAAGGTTTCAGATAGGTACGGTAAAGGCAACCCAAAGTTGCTTACTCGTCAGCATTTGCTGAGTCACCGTAGTAACCGCCCTCGGGGCGTCCTGGTCGGCCGCGCCTGTAAGAGAGGAACGCCACGACCTTCGTGTGACCTTCCTCCCCGGATTTCGCCATGCGGTTTGCAGCTTTAGCGTGAATTTCCTTCTCGCGTTTGTGGCTGTCCGCCAAATGGTCGTGCATTTCTCGCTCACCTTGCGCATCGAGATAAGGGGCATCCCAAACCAAGTACAGCTCCTCGTCCTCGTCCATCTTCCCGGCGGCGTACGACGAGACTGTCTCCGTGAGGATCGCCTGCGTGACCGCGCCGTTCAGGTCATGGCGATCGGGGATGGACATTCCCCGATAGACCTCCGGCGTGACTTCCGGCATGACGATGGCTCGGTAGACGGGACGGGCAAAGCCACCGATCATCTTGGTTCCCGCGAATTCGATGCAGCCGGATTCGTAGAGGTCGTGGATGTGCCCGGTGACCTTCTTTACGTTGACGCCGATCATGTCTGCGATCTCGCCGGCAGCGAAGCAGCCTTCGTGCAAGATCGCGATGATTTCGACCCTGATCCAGTGATCGAGGGCGTGGGTCATCGCCTCCACTGGCTGCCGCGTTCGCTGCTTGAACGGCATCCGCCCGACCTCCCGAATCTTCACGCTTACACCCCTCCAATCGAAAAGATTTCCGCTAATGCGCAGGCGAGCATACGGAGATCGCGGGGGTTGCGCAGGCTGGGCCGAGAACTCATGAAATTCTAACTGGTTAGGAAATTCCTACTCTCTCCTTCCCGTCCCGGTGGCAGAGCCGGGTGACGACACGGGGAGGGAGGTGAGAGGGAATGAAGATCACGCCTGTCGATTCAGTCGTGCCGCTGCTGCAAACGGTCAAGCAGCGCTAGCGAGCCGCGTGCGGCCGGTCCCTGCTGGTCCAAGTGGATCAACCAGGGATCGGCCGCTAGCCTGCCTATATGGGCCGCCTGCACCAGGGCCCTGCCAACTCTGGCGGGCGGGAGAGCCGCGGGCAGTAATGGGCCGTCTATTGACCTTCTGCGCGCCGCACGTTCTCAATCAGCGTTTCAAGGGGCACCGCCTCGGTCATTGGAACCTCGCCATCTATCGCAGCCGAGTAGAACACCGTCCCGTCTCTGATCGTGAGGTCTAGCTCTTCCTCGATGACGAGGTTCCCGATCTGGCCTTTGATCAGCATGTCGAAGACCTCCTTGTAGGCGAGGGCTAGATCCTCCTCGGTAAAACCTCCTTGCCCGCGCGAGAGAGCGGCGCTGAGGCGGTTAAGAAGTTCGGCTTTGGGGTCCATTTGGAAGAACCTAACCAATCGCCGCGCTTCCGACTCCACCGACCTACCCACCAAGCCAGCGCCGCGAGAGCGGCGGTCGAGGGCGCAAAGCGCCCCGCCCCGAAGGGGACGACAGAAGCCCGAGACGCACGCACAAGGGCATGAGGTGCTCGACCGATTACCGATCTAGCATCCGCTCGATGGGCGACACGCACGAGGTTGACGACTTCAACGAGCTCGTCGACATGCTCCGAGGAATGCGCGGGCGGATGGTCGAAGCGACCCTGTTCCTGCCGTGGGACGACGGGCGGTCTGCAATCGCATCGTTCTCGGGGACGCTGAAGGAAGTCAAGTTTCGAGAGGACTCAATTGACCCGCGGTGGGTGCTCATTTGGATGGAAGACGGCGAGAGCAAGCCGCTGTTTCCTGAGGTTGCGATCTGGGAGCGACGCTTCATCCGTGCCGCACTCGAGTTCACAGGCGATCCAGACGAGGGTCTCGCTGCCATCGATGAAACGCGCGGCCACAACATCTTCCTCAAGATCTATTCGGAAGGCTGGATCTTGGAATTGACGGGCTACGTCTAAGCCGTTCCCAGGAACGGCGTGCCAGGCGATCTCGGAAAGCCAAAGCGATCCGGGGACGCTGAATCGCGCTGGTTGGCGCCGAAATCGAGGAGAGCTGACCAGACGGCCTCGCCTTTCGTTGGCCTCAACAGATCATGAATCCAGTCGATTGCGTTGCTAAATCCTTTTCGTTGGGCCAGGCTTTTTTTGGCCTAGAACAAAGGTCAATGCAAGAGCCAAGACAACAAGACCCGCAAGCGCTGGAACGAACATCGAACCCAATGCAAATCCTTGCAGCAGGGTAGGGGCAATCCACTTCCAGGCCACAAGAAACAGTGCGGCATCTACCAGCGCGTCAAGCCGTTTCCTCGCCCATAACCAGCCCATCATCAATTGACCTTGGCAGCTCTTGCCTACGCCGGGTTCCAGCGCAGGTCGCCCCACTCCCCCATTTCGATGACTCGCAGCGCTTCCCCAATCTGATCGCAGCTTCGTGGCGAGCGCAAAAGGTCTCGATCGCGGTCCCGACCCACGAGCGTGCCTCGCTGGACAAGCGCATCGAACAGCACCTCGCCCGGCCTGGCGAACTGCGCGATGTACTGGCTGACGGTCTCGCGATCGTGGGCGTCGGCAGCCTCTCGCGCGGCGCGGTCGTCCTGGCCAACCGGCTCGGGCAGCGGGTCATGCCCAGCGACCCGCTGCGCAAGATTGCGATGGGCGTTGCTGGGTCGCTCGGGCACCGGAGGTCGCGCGGCGCTGCGGATCTCGAGGAAGTGCTCAACCTCCGCCCGCCAACCTTCGCAGGCAGCTCGCAGCTTGGCGGCTTGGCGATCGTCGGCGCTCGCGACACTCCAAAGCTGGAAGGCGCCCTCGAAGACCAGCCCGGCACCACAGACCACGAGTCCGATCACCAGGCCGGCAACCCCCGCGTCTCGCAACAGCCCGATCGTCGTCGGCAGTCCAAACGCCGCAAGCAGCGTGAGGACCAGGCTCAGGTTCTCGGCGGGGTGGCGGACGCGCGACCAGCCACGCTCAAACGCCATCCGCAGGAAGGCCAGTCGTTGCATGGCCGAGACGGTAGGGGTTGGCGGCCCACGACGACGGCCGGGAACGACCCTCTCAGGGGAATGTCCAGGGGAATGAAAGGGGTCGAAAACAGCCCTTTTCGGAATTTTCCTGACCTCTGCTGACCTCTCGATTCAAGCGGAGGAGGAAGGCCGCAAACCTACCCGCCAAGCGGGTTTGCGGCCTGTGAAGCCAGATGCAGCAAGCGGGGCAGCCAGGACTCGAACCTGGAATCGCCGGTTTTGGAGACCGGTGATATGACGGCTTGAGGGCGCCTGTAGAGCCAGATCACTAGTCAGGGGAAAGCCCAGGGGAAAGAAACTCACCTGATCCTCCGGAGTTCGGTGCGCTCGGACAGGAACTCGTCGAGCTGATCCCGCGCCTTCTCAAGCTCGCCCTCGAGCACGTGCGTGTAGCGATTGAGGGTGATCGAGGCGGCGCCACTCTGGTGGCCCGGTGTCGCATGGCCCATCCACGCACTCGCGACCTTCGGCGAGATCCCGGCGTGATCGAGCCAGGTGGCGCAGGTGTGCCGGCACTCGTGCAGATTGATTGGGGCCAGCAGCTGCGGTTCACGCCCCTCCTTGCGGGCGTCCTTGCGCTCATTGGAGTTCGCATCACCCCAGGTTTTCCGACAGCGGCGAAGGTAGGGGCCCGTCGCTAGCTCACCTGACTTCGAGGCCCGTAGCGGCGGGCACACCTTGCCTGATCGCGGGCGTCCTTGGCGGAGGTGTGCGGCACGTAGCACCGCAGCCAGGGGGCGGACGATCGGCACCACCCGGCGCGCTGCCGCGGACTTCCCGCCAGCGGCCGACAGGAGCATCAGGCGTGCGGTCAGGTCGACGTCGGCCCAGTCGAGGCGGCGGATTTCAGCGGCGCGGGCGGAGCCGTAAGCGGCGAGTGCGAGTGGCACCTGATCGGTTTCCTCTAGCGCCGAGAGCAGTTCCCCGAACTCGGCCGGTGTCGCGACACGATCACGCGGTTTTGAGTCAAGAGCTGGGAGCTGGACCGATGCGGTTGGGTCAGCCGTCGTGAACTCGCGAGCCCGTGCCCACCGGTAGAGACTGCTTAGCGAGTAGACACGGGAACGAATTCGCGAGCCAGAGAGCCCCTCGACGAGCCAATCGTCAACTGCCCGCTGCACGTCGCCGCCGGTCAAGTCGTCGAGGCGCCGAGCGGACCACTCGTCGGGCAGATGGCCGAGGGTCAGCCGGAGGTCGGAGGCCGCTTCGTCTCGATAGGGGCGACCCTTTTTCGTCAGCGCGGTACCGTCCTTGACTGCAGCCTTGAACTTCTCGATCGCAGCCTCGAGGCGCATCGCCGACGACCCAACAGGGCGGCCGATTCGCAGAGAGGCCAAGAGGTCGTTCCGCGCATTGCGGGCTTCGATCGCTTTCGGATAGTGGCGGGTCTTCCTCGTCCTCCCAGCTGCCTTGTCCCAGACGACGCCGAAGTAGCTGGGCTTGCAGTCGCAAGTTGCCTTGCCGCGGTCGGCTGGTTCGACCTCGAGCTCGTGCGTGAGCGCGCAGTCACCTCGGTGGCGTGCGAAGACGCCTTGGTACTTGGTCTTCCTGTCTCGGCCGGCCATGGTCAGGCAGCGTCCCTGTCGGTCAAGTTGTCATCCACCCAGCGCTCGAGGTCCCCAGGACGGTACTGGCGTAGCTGGCCAACGTAGACACAAGGGAGGTTCGGCTGTACGTGGCGCTCGAAGTGGCTCAGGCTCATGCCGAGCTTTTCGGCCGCTTCCTTGCGAGTGAGCAGCAGCCTCTGTAGGGCCGTCGCGCTCAATCCCCCCACCCCCCACGAGGAAAGAGCTTCTTCAGGATCCAGATGAAGGGGTAGATCAAGATGACGCCGATGTAGATGGCGGTGATGAGCAGCTTGTCGAGGATCCAGGTCTTCATTGGTCCCCCTCGATCCGCCCTTCTCCCCGTAGATGGTCCATGTGGTCGTCAGCGCGTCGATGTAGCTCTTCGACGTTGGGGTCTTCTTGTGCGAGCTTGAACTCTTTGGCGTCTATCTCTGTGAAGGTGTCTGCCTGGGGGTCTGAGGGGTCGGAAACAGCGGCATCGAAGGCAGCCTCAACTTGAGCGATCGTGTACGGCTCAAGCGCGTACTTCAGCTCGAACAGCAGCCGCTCCCGCAGCCTCCTTACCGCTCCTTCAAGACGCGCGATCTCGGTGGCCGACTCGGCAGGCACGTAGACGGTCGTCGTGTAACCCCCGGTCTCCTCAAGGCAGCGCAGCTTGTGGCGGATCGATGAGAGCGCGAACGGTGGACGGTGGCTGGGCCGATGCGTCGCGTTGTGCGCCTGGATCGCCTCCTCGATCAGGTTCTCTTGGATATCGATCTCCTCGCCTTCGAGGAGGAGCCAGCGCTTCTCAGGCATCGGCGGACTCCTCGTCATTTAGCGAGTCGATACAGCGCAGGCAGAGCCAGACGCCGTCCTCGGTGTTCACCTCTGCGTCAGCGCGCGGCACGGCTTTTCGGCAGCACTCGCAGCGAACCTTGTCCGCCCCGGTCTCGTTAGCGAGAGCCTTGCGGGCGATGCTCTGGCAGGCCTTGAGGCAACTCTCCGGGTCGTCCATATAGGCCGACTCGGCGATCAGCTTCAGCGCTTCTCGAAGCTCGCACTCCTCCCCCCGGTGCTCCTGAGAGGCGAGGTTGCGGAGGAGATCACTGTCGTCTAGGTGAATCCGGGAGTCGTCGAGAACGTCAACGATGTCCGCGATTTCTTGCACTCGTTGCTGCTCCTTATCGCTAAGTACTGGGGCGGGCTGCGCGTCGAGGCGATCGGCGGCGGCATTCAGCGGCTCTGCCCATTCGGCCGGCGCAAAGAGGTCGGGCCGTTCTGCGTCACGGGCCATTGCTCGAAGATCCTCGGCAAGCTCTGAAATCTCCGGCCGGGCGCCAGGTACATCGACGCCCGGCTCGGCTACAACGGTGCTCCGGTCGCGTCCTTGTGAAGGGTTATCTGGCCTGGCACTCGCATCACCTCCCTTTGGTTGCTGCTGATGGATAGGACAATCGTCGGCGGAGTTCGGTACGCCTTCGAGGCAGGTGCAGGCTGGTTGCTCTACATGCTGTTGGGGGGCGGGCGGATTGTCGAGAGCAGAGGCAGCGAGAGCGCGGCATTCAGCGGCGGTTAGCGGCTCCGACTTCTCGTACTCGCCCTGAATATCAACGACGCGGGTCTCGGTGGCGATGCGCTCCAGTACGCCGCGATAGCCCTCGATCACGTCGAGCGCGTGTTCGGCCCGCTTGCAGCATCGACGATGCCGTTCCTGCCATTCCTCGGCCGTTGGCTCCTCTACATCTGTAGGAGGCTGGGAGAGCACGTCGCGGGCGTTGGGGATCGAGTAGACGGCCTCACGCAGCTTGTCCACGGGCGAACCGGGCATCGCTTGATCGAAGATCGGCCATGCGTCCCTGATCGCCCGAAGCAGCCGATCCCGCTCCTCTCGCATAGAGGCTGCTTGTTGCTCTGCCTGCTCGGCGCGCTTCTTCGCTGACTCAAAGTTACGTTGCGCCGCCTCCCCGATGTGCGCGAGGTTGTGGATGCCACCGATGAGACCGGCTGGGGTCCCGCCGGCGCCATATTCGCCGAGTAGCTCCTCTGCTCGGCCGAGGCGCTTGCGGAGTTCCTCGCGATCGCCCTCTGCCTGATCCGCCCTTGCCTCTGCCTCCTCTGCACGAGCTATTGGGTGATCGTCTGTGGGGAGCTTGCCGGTGGCGAGGGCGTCTCGTTCGGCCTTGACCTCCTCCAACTCAGAGACGGGGCAGGTCTCGATCTCGTCTTCGTCCCATATCGAGCCAGGGTCCGATTGAGTGGCAACCCACGGCGAACCGTCGTGTCTCCCGCGCCTGATGACGAACCGCAGGTCCTCGTTCTGCTCACTCATGAGGAAGGGGTCTCCTTTGGGGAGGCGGGACGTAGGACAAGCTCGATTTCGTGGCGGCCCTCGATCTCGAAGGCAGCGGTCTCGAGACGCCTCAGGAAGCTTTCGGCCCGCTCTCGATGGTCTCGGCCCTCCGAGTCGA